>Ga0207986_1000018_pt1 | contig 82753 bp, 78 predicted proteins | sample ETNtaG_26_FD_185764 | JGI IMG/M metagenome (GOLD analysis project Ga0207986, IMG submission 185764) | Marine microbial and viral communities from oxygen minimum zone, Eastern Pacific Ocean - ETNP201302SV89 (SPAdes) (version 2) | ecosystem: Environmental > Aquatic > Marine > Oceanic ... | reverse complement strand
AGTCGTTGACCGGTAAAAAGCCGTCTCAAAATTGGCCTGGGTATGAGCACAGCCGAGAAAATGATTTCCTGGCCCCACCTCGGCCAGCGCATCCATCGCCTGCCCATTAACCGAATCGTCCACGCCCGAAAGGAATGCCTCAATCATGCCGGCTTGGTCGGCATCGAGTATGAACTTCTCATAACCCATCGCCAGTCCACCTTCAAGCCAGCCGGCCGTGTGCAGCATGAAATGTACACCGGCAAGCATAGCGCTTTGCAGGGTATTGGCCGATTCGTAGGCGGCCTGGGCATCGGGTATTTTCGATGCACAAAGCCCTCCGCCGCTGCGGAACGGTACACCGAGCCGGCGGGCAAGGGCGGCGCAGGTAAAGATCACCATCGAGGGTTCGGGGGTGCCAAATGTCGGCGCCCCGGATTGCATCGAAACCGCGCTGGAAAAAGTTCCAAAGATCACCGGCGCCCCAGGTCGGACCAGTTGGGTAAAGCAGATGCCGGCCATCGCCTCCGCCAGAATCTGGGTACAGGTTCCAACCACCGTTACTGGCGACATTGCGCCGGCCAGGATGAATGGTGAGATCACTGTGGCCTGGTTATTCTGGGCATAGACACGCGCGGCCCCGAGCATCATGGCATCGAAGGTCAAGGGCGAGTTGGCATTAACCAAGCTGGTGATAACGCAGTTCTGATCTACGAAGTCGGCGCCAAATACAATCTTGGCCATGTCGACGGTATCCTGGGCCCGTGAAGGTTCGGTTACCGAGCCCATGAAAGGTTTGTCGGACAATCGCAGATGGCTGTAGATCATGTCCAGGTGACGCTTATTAACCGGGATATCAACTGGTTCGCAAAGCGTACCCCCGGAGTGGTGTAGTGAGGGGCTGAGGTAGGTCAGGCGGGTAAAGTTCTCAAAATCGGCAAGCGTAGCGTAGCGTCGGCCCCGGTCCAGATCGTGCACGAAGGGTGAGCCGTATGCCGGAACCAGCACGCAGTGATCACCCCCAATACGAACGCTACGCTCTGGATTACGGGCGTGCTGCGTATATTCTCTGGGCGCACTGGATTGAATCAGTTGCCGGCACATCCCCCTGGGGAAACGAACCCGCTCCCCCTCAATCGACGCCCCTGCATCTTTAAACCGCCTGAGCGCATCGGCATCATCGCGAAATTCGATACCGATGGTTTCCAGCACCGTTTCTGCGTTTCCTTCTATCAGGTTCAGTAGCTCTTCGCTGGCAAGTTCAAAAACCGGTACCCGTCGAGTAATGTAAGGCTTGATGGACCGTATGTTCTGCTCTCTGTGAGCCCTGCGCTTGGCTCGGGCGCTGCCGCGGGACTGGCTGCGTTTGATTTCGGTCATTTGGGTGGATGGCTGAGACAGAAAGTCTAATTATCAGCGCAGCGTGCCAACGGGGTTGATTAGGCAACGACCAGGACATAGCCCCTCACGCCACATTCGCCCACCCTGGGCCACACCAAGGCGTTGAACCATTCTCGGTGCGGCCAGGCCTTTGTCGCACTGGGAATTGTCAGTGCCTTGCAAACCCCTAGACGGCGACTGCATCCGAAAATAGAATACCGCGCGTGCAGTCTGCTGATTGATTTTCCGGCCAGGTGCGCTCATCTCCTGCGGATCCCGGATCAGGGCAAATGAATAACTCGGAAATTTAAGAGAAGTAATAACTATGAAAGTACTTGTACCGATTAAACGTGTGATCGATGCCAACATTAAAGTGCGCGTCAAGGCGGACGAAAGTGGTGTGGAATTAAACAACGTCAAGATGGCGATGAATCCTTTTTGTGAGATCGCAGTCGAAGAAGCTATTCGGCTGCGTGAGTCGGGTCACGCTGAAGAAGTTATTGTGGTTACTGTGGGGCCAGCCCAGAGTCAGGAAACTTTGCGCACCGCCCTGGCGATGGGGGCCGACCGCGCGATCCTGGTTGAGGTAGACCCAGGACCTGAACCGCTGGCCGTGGCCAAGTTGCTCAAGGCGGTCGTCGAAAAAGAGACCCCCGGTCTGGTGTTGCTTGGGAAGCAGGCTATCGATGGCGATAACAATCAGACCGGGCAAATGCTGTCAGGTTTGCTGGGATGGTCGATTGGAACCTTTGCCTCCCACCTTGAAGTTGACGATGCGGCAGTGCGTGTCACGCGGGAAGTGGATGGCGGCCTGGAGAATATTGAACTGGTCCCGCCGGCGATCGTTACAGTCGACCTTCGCCTTAATGAACCCCGTTACGCTTCATTACCCAATATTATGAAAGCAAAAAAGAAGCCTCTGGATATGTTAACCCCCGAGACCCTTGGGGTTGATGTGAGCCCACGCCTTGAAACCATAAGGGTAATTGATCCCCCGGCCCGTGCGGCCGGAGCCCGCGTGACGAGCGCCCAAGAACTGGTAGATAAACTTCGCAACGAAGCAAAGGTGATTTGATGAGCATTCTGGTTATTGCAGAACATGACAACACGAGCCTGCGTCCTGCAACACTGAATACGGTGAGTGCAGCTGTTGTCCTCGGTGGCGAGATAGATCTTCTGGTCTCCGGTGGGGACTGCCAGGGTGCGGCAGATGAAGCCGCTACGGTCGCTGGGGTGTCACGGGTCCTGATGGCTGATGATCCGGCCCTGACTGATGGCCTGGCGGAAAACCTGGCACCATTAATTGAGAGTATTGCCCGGGACTATTCCCATGTGCTGGCGCCTGCCACGACATATGGGAAAAACCTGCTTCCTCGGGTTGCGGCTCTACTGGATGTTCAACAGATCTCTGACATTAGCGCAATAGAGAGCCCTGATACTTTTGTAAGGCCAATTTACGCAGGCAATGCCTTGGCGACTGTGCGTTCCCTGGATGCGGTAAAGCTGATTACGGTTCGCAGCACCGCGTTCGATGCGGCGGGGCAAGCCAGCGCTGCGCCGATCGAGATGGTATCGGGAAGCCAGGAGGCCGGACTGTCGAAATTTATCGGCGAAGAATTGACTCGCTCGGAGCGACCTGAACTGACAACGGCCGATATCATCGTGTCCGGCGGCAGAGGGATGCAAAGTTCAGAGAACTTTGAGATGCTGGAAAGTTTGGCCGACAAGTTAGGGGCTGCCGTTGGCGCATCGCGAGCCGCTGTTGATGCTGGGTACGTGCCTAATGACTACCAGGTCGGCCAGACCGGGAAGGTCGTTGCACCGGACCTTTATATCGCTGTGGGTATTTCGGGCGCTATTCAACATCTTGCGGGGATGAAAGACTCAAAAATCATAGTCGCGATCAACAAAGATGAGGAAGCGCCGATCTTCCAGGTGGCGGATTACGGCTGGGTCGCGGATTTATTTGAAGCGATTCCACAGCTTGAAGAAGCACTGGATTCGCCGTCGCCATGAGAAAATAAGATACCCCGGCCGGGCCGGGGTATCAGCCGTTGTGACGACCCTTCCGGGGATAGATGTTCATCTTATTCTCCGGCGTACTTCCTTGTACTGTACGGTTCTACTCACAACGACAGCGCAAGTATTAACTGCCAGGATCACCCTGGTCTGTGAATAATGTCACGACCGCCATCGCACGGTGGTTGACATTGATCAGTTGTTAGGCGCGCCTTGATTCAGGCGCAGTCTCTCGAGTATGTCCCAAGGTTGACAGATGACCCAGTCGGCTTTCCAGTTCGGAATTTGTGAGGGGTGGCCGTATCCCCAGGTCACCGCTGCTGTTGCCATGCCTGATGCCTTTCCGGCAACGATATCGCGCAGGTCGTCCCCCACATATACCGTCCGGTTGGCTGCGACGCCCGACTCATCACAAGCATGAAGCAGCGGTAAAGGGTCAGGCTTGGATCGAGAAAGGGTATCACCGCTAACGATAGAGGCCGCGCGGTCGTGCAGGCCAAGCGCTTTAACCAAGGGCTCGGTAAAACGAGCCGGTTTGTTGGTTACGATTCCCCAGGGCATCATTTGCCGATCAAATTCGCTCAGCAACTTTTCGATACCCAGGAAAAGCCGGGTTTTCTCGCAAAGATGCTCCTCGTAATAATCAAGGAGCTGTTGTCGCAGGGGACTGGTCGAGGCCTGCTTAAGGGATAAGTTAAAGCCCTTCTGGATCAGACGTACACTGCCACCGGCAACCCACCATCGGCCGTGTTCCAGGGTTACCGGTTGCCGCCCCGCCCCAATGAGTACTGCGTTAAGGGCATCTACCAGGTCCGGTGCGGTATCAGCAAGGGTACCATCGAGGTCGAAAAGCACGCATTCCGTGCCGCCAGACAGATCACCAGAAGGCACGGAATCTTCGGTCACGAAGCAAGAGGTTTGGAATAGTGAACAATATAGTTGATATCCACTCCGGGCCCAAGCCGGTATTTTCGCGACACCGGGTTGTAGTGCATTCCGGTGATTGCTTCAAAATGTAATGAGGCCTCACGAGCCCACTGGTCTAGTTCAGAAGGGCGAATCAACTTTTCATAATGGTGAGTTCCCCGGGGCAAAAGAGAGAGTAGATATTCGGCGCCAACAATAGCCAAAAGAAAAGCTTTGGCATTGCGATTGATAGTGGAGAAAAAGATATCTCCCCCTGGGGCGAGCAATTGGGCGCAGGCGTTAACCGTTTGTGCAGGATCCGGGACATGCTCCAGCATCTCAAGACAACAGATCAGGTCAAAGGGCGCTTCTTTTTGTTGTGCGAGATCTTCTGCCGTGATAATTCGATAGTCAATCTCAGCCTTGGATTGGCGGGCATGAAGGCGGGCAACGCCAATTGGCGCAGCGCCGGCATCAATGCCGATGACACGCGCGCCACGAGACCACAGCCCCTCGGTAAGGAGTCCTCCCCCGCAGCCGACGTCTAGTGCCCGGCACCCATCAAGGGCAGTACGCCCGGCGATATAGTCAAGACGTAAAGGGTTGATTTGATGTAGCGGCGCGAATTCGCTGGCAGGGTCCCACCATCGCGAGGCCAGCGCTTCAAACTTGGCAATCTCGCTTGGGTCTATGTTTTTCATATTTTTCAAAAAAAGCATTAAGTGCGTATTCTAGTCAGATCAGGGTAGGGCTAAAACGAATACCAGCGACAGCCCGTCGCGGGCCACGGCTTAGCTTAGGTGATTCGACGAATGCTATGATTTCTTGAATGTGATTACCGATACGAATATAATAACCGGTTGCTGTTGCGGGGTGGAGCAGTCTGGCAGCTCGTCGGGCTCATAACCCGAAGGTCGTAGGTTCGAATCCTACCCCCGCTACCAAATGTGGAGATTGATCGATGGCCCCGCAACAGCGGGGTTTGTTTTTGGAGTTTTTGACTAAAGGTAAGCGAGGTTGGGGAATAAAGAGGCATGGTCTTTGCGGCGGATACACTCCGGATCAGGACTTTACTTGAACCCGCTCTTGAGGGAATGGGGTATGAGGTCATCATGATTGAACTGACAGGATCAAGCACAGCGGGTCAGGTGATGCGCGTCTACATCGATGCCCCCGGGGGCATCCTGTTGGATGACTGCGAACAAGTCAGCAGGCAGGTGAGCGCCATTCTTGATGTTGAGGACCCCATTAAAGGCGAGTACACACTTGAAGTGTCTTCGCCAGGCCTTGATCGACCACTGGTGACCCCTGAGCATTTCAGTCGGTTCCAGGGCGATCAGATCAAAGTTACTATGCGCAGCCTGCAGATGGGTCGGCGCAGATTCACTGGGACCCTTTCGGAGGTTGGAGCTGACTCGGTCGTGGTCGAGGTGGATGGAGAGCCCTATGAACTGCCGTTTAACGATATGGAAAAGGCTAACCTGGTGGCACCCGGCCCCCGGCGAACAGGCCATTGATCTGCGCGAGCGATTCGCTATGGAGAGCGAAAAATGACCAAAGATGACGTTTTAATGATGGCCGATGTTTTATCCAAAGAGAAGGACATTGGCCACGATATCGTATTTGAGGCAATTGAAGCGGCACTTGCCACGGCAACTCGAAAGCGCAATCGTGAAGATATCGAGGTGCGCGTCAAGATTGATCGAGAAACGGGAGACTACGAAGCCTTTCGTCAATGGGAAATCATGGAAGATGATACAGCCGTTGAAAGTCCCGCGCGACAGATGACTTTGCCCGCAGCCGAGATCAGTTATCCCGATGAGTCTCACGAGGTTGGCGGGATTGTTGAGGAACCACTCGAGGTGGTTGCGACCTTTGGTCGAATCGAAGCCCAAGCGGCGAAACAGGTCATAAGCCAAAAAGTCCGGGAAGCAGAAAGAGCGCGGGTCTACGAGGAATTCAAAGATCGCGTAGGGGAGATGGTTCAGGGCGTGGTCAAACGGGTAGGCAATCGTGAGGCGATCGTCGATCTTGAGGGAGTTGAAGCGTCCTTACCACGGTCGAACTGGATTGACCGGGAGATTCTGCGCAGCGGCGACCGGATCAAGTCGATTCTCTCAGAAGTTCGCTCGGAGCCTCGCGGCCCGCAACTCATTGTCGACCGGCGCAGTCCGGAACTCGTAATCAAACTTTTCCAGTTAGAGGTGCCTGAGGTAGGCCAGGGGGTAATAGAGATCCTTGGCGCGGCACGCGACCCGGGATCGCGGGCGAAAATTGCTGTTCGCTCTCAAGATAAGCGGATTGACCCGGTAGGCGCGTGCGTGGGAATCCGAGGGGCTCGTGTACAAAGTGTATCCAACGAGATTAATCTGGAAAGAATCGACATCATTACCTGGTCTGAAAATCCTGCTGAGTTTGTGATTAAAGCGCTACAACCGGCTGATGTGGACTCGATTCTGGTTGATGAGGAATCTAAGGCAATGGATGTTGTCGTCGAAGAAGCGCAACTGTCGCTTGCGATAGGGCGTGGCGGGCAAAACGTTCGTTTGGCATCAGATCTGACGGGTTGGGAACTCAACATCATGACTGATGAGGCTGCCGCCGAGAAGGCCGAGCAGGAGGCTCAGCAATCATGCGAGCGTTTGATGACCCAACTGAATATAGATGCGGAAGTGGCCGGAGTCCTGGTTGAAGAAGGATTCGTGACCCCTGAGGAGGTTGCTTATGTGCCAGCACAGGAATTGCTGGACGTCGAAGGATTCGATGAAGAACTCGTCGAGCAATTGCGCGAACGTGCTCGGGATTTTCTGGATATCCGGGAGATCGCGGAGTTAGAACGCACTCGGCCGGAGCCGGACCTGCAGAACATGGAAGGTATGGACGAGGAGACTGCAGTACTTTTTGCCTCGAATGGAGTCCGATCCATGGAAGAACTCGCGGAGTGCGCCACCGATGAATTGGTCGAACTGACCGGAATCGACGAAGTCCGAGCCGGTGAATTAATCATGACTGCGCGAGCCCCGTGGTTTGTCGAAGCGCAGAACGCACCGTAAAAGAACCGGAGCTGGATAACTTTATGCCTTCCGTAGCCATCAAGAAACTTGCTGAACAAATTGGGATCAGCGGCGACAAACTGCTTCAGCAGCTCGACAACGCAGGCATCCAGGGAAAGGGTGCAGACGGTACCCTCGATGATGCTGAGCGCGATACCCTCTTGGGCTATCTTCGCGGGGGAAAAATCCGACCGTCAGCCGACGGTGTACAACAAAAAGTAACGCTCAGCCGCCGAACAACCAGCGCGGTCAAGCAGAATTCACGTACTGGACCGTCGCGAACCGTCCACGTTGAGGTCAAAAAGAGACGGACCTACGTTCGACGCGGAGAATTGCAGCGCCAGCAAGAAGAGGTGCAGCAGGCGGCCCGTGAAGAAGAAGAGGCTCGCCAGCGCGAGCAGGCGCAGGCCGAAGCGGAAGCGCAGGCTCGAATCGTTGCCGCCGAGGAGGAGAAGAAAAAAGCCGAGGATGCGGCGAAGAGCGCGGCGGCCGAGGCGGTTGGGCAAGAATCGGGAGTAGTGCCCCAAGACCCCGGTGCAGCCCCGGTGGCGCCGCCAGGAGAGGGTAAGCCTACAGGACGACGCGAGGAAAAACCCAAAAAACGCAAAGGTAAGGGCAAACCTGCGGTAGGCGGCGAGTTACATATGGCTTTGGGGAAACGGGGGCGACGAAAACCCCGTCAGACGATCAAGCCGAGAAAATTGACCTCAGCCACAGCGGGGCAGCACGCTTTCGAGAAGCCAGTAGAGCCCGTCAGCCGCGAGATTGCGATCCCGGAGACCGTCTCAGTTGCCGATTTAGCCCAGTCCATGTCGGTAAAGGCGGCTGAGGTTATCCGAGTCCTTATGGAAATGGGCAGTATGGTGACCATTAACCAAGTGCTAGATCAAGATACTGCGATGCTGGTGGTTGAGGAAATGGGTCACAAAGCCAGCACGGCCGAGCGCGATGATCCCGAGGCGATGCTGGTCATCGATGAGAGTGCCAGTGATTTGCCTACTGTTCCCAGGGCCCCGGTGGTTACCGTGATGGGGCATGTCGATCATGGCAAGACGTCTTTGTTGGATTATCTTCGCAAAACCAAAGTTACCGCAGGGGAGGCCGGGGGCATCACGCAGCATATTGGCGCTTATCGTGTTGCTACTCCTCGAGGAACGATTACTTTCCTGGATACGCCTGGTCACGAGGCATTCAGCGCGATGCGATCCCGAGGCGCAAAGGTAACTGACTTGGTAATTCTGGTGGTTGCCGCGGACGATGGCGTCAAGCCTCAGACTGTCGAAGCGATCAATCATGCCCGCAACGCCAAGGTTCCGTTGATTGTAGCGATCAATAAAATGGACAAGGAAGATGCTGATCCCGATCGGGTAAAACAGGAGCTTTCAACGCATGATGTAATTTCCGAGGCATGGGGGGGCGATACTCTGGTCAACGAGGTTTCAGCGTTGACCGGCGACGGGGTTGATACCTTGCTCGAATCGGTATTGCTTCAGTCCGAGCTTTTGGACCTCCGCGCTCCGGATCAAGGTCCTGCGGTAGGTGCTGTAGTTGAAGCCCGACTCGATCGAGGCAAGGGAGTGGTGGCGACTATCCTGGTCCAACGTGGAAACTTAGCTAAAGGAGACATAATCCTTGCCGGGCGAGAGTTTGGGCGTGTGCGCGCGATGACGAGCGATTCTGGACAGACGATCAAGAATGCCGGACCATCGATACCGGTAGAAATTCAAGGCCTTGGTGGCGTGCCCGACTCCGGGGACGAATTCGCGGTTGTCACGGATGAGCGAAAGGCGCGTGAGATCAGCAGTTACCGCCAGGGCAAGTTCAAGGAAGTGAAGCTGGCGAAACAGCAAAAAGCCAAACTGGAGAGCGTGTTCAACCAGATGGGCGACGGTCAAGTCAAACCCTTGAACTTGATTATCAAGGCAGATGTGCAAGGTTCAGTCGAAGCATTGACTGATTCGTTGGAGAAACTTAGTAACGACGAAGTGAAAGTCGTGGTCGTGCACGGCATGGTCGGTGGTATCAACGAATCCGACGTTAACCTTGCCTCGGCCTCGGATGCGATTATTTTTGCTTTTAATGTTCGCGCAGATGCGACTGCCAGAAAACTGATCGAATCCGAAGAGATCGACGTGCACTACCATAACGTCATCTACGACGTTATGGATGAGGTGAGAGCTGCGTTGACAGGACTGCTTTCCCCGATTATCCGAGAGCAGGCGGTTGGACTTGCGGAGGTGCGTGATGTATTCCGGGTGGCCAAGCTTGGAGCGGTTGCGGGGTGTCGAGTGATTGATGGAGAGGTTCGTCGTAATCTGCCAGTCAGGGTGTTGCGCGACAACGTGGTAATATTTGACGGAGCAATTGATTCGCTAAAACGTTTTAAAGACGATGTCAGCGAAGTCAAATCTGGGTTTGAATGTGGCATTGGGGTGAAAAACTACAACGACATCAAACCAGGTGATCAGATCGAGATTTACCAGACGATCGAACAGGCGCCAACCCTCTAACCGGTCGCGTAGGAGTAATTGATGCAGGGCGTAGACCGGACACGCCGCGTCGGCCAATTAATCCGTCGGGAACTCGCCTCAATTATTGCGCGTGAGCTGCCGGGTTCGGCGCTTGGGATCCTATCTCTTACTGCGGTGTCAGTCAGCAAAGACCTGCGCTTTGCCCGTGTGTTTGTCACTGCACTTTCCCCAAAAGTCACAGAAGCCGGGGTTGCGCCATACTTGAATGAACACGCGGGGGCGTTGCGATGGCAACTTGGCCAGCGGGTTAAGTTGCGCCGTGTACCGGAAATTGTTTTCGAATATGATGGCAGTATTGAACGCGGAACACGGCTCTCCCGGTTGATCGATGGCTTAGAGACTCCCGACGGAGAGAACGATGGGCCGTAGACGCCGAGAAGTACGAGGTGAAGCGGTTGATGGAATATTGCTATTAGATAAACCTGCAGGCATCACCTCTAATGGGGCTTTGCAGAACGCCCGTAAACTCTTGCACGCGCGCAAGGCTGGACATACCGGCAGCCTTGATCCCATTGCCACGGGATTGCTTCCCTTATGTTTTGGCAAGACCACGCGCTGGTCAGGCTATTTTCTGGGATCCGACAAACACTATAAAACGCGGATCCGTTTAGGCGAATCAACCGATACCGGCGACTGCGAGGGAAAAATTGTCTCGCAGACCCAAGTCACGGTAACCAAGCAACAACTCTTAAGCGCGCTGGATTCTTTCCGCGGTTGCTATACGCAGATTCCGCCTATGTATTCTGCCATTAAGGTCAATGGTCAGCCGTTGTATAAGCTCGCGCGCCAAGGTAAAGAGATTAAGCGCGAGGGTCGTGAAGTTGTTGTTAAATCCCTTAAGGTGCTCAGTTTCGATGGGCAGGATGTAGAGTTGGAACTGGTTTCTACCTCTGGGTTCTACGTACGCTCATTGGCGCATGATTTAGGCCAGGCGCTCAGTGTTGGTGGGCATGTGGTGGCTTTAAGGCGATTAGGGGTTGCAGGCCTTCGCGTGGAAAACGCAGTTACCTTAGAAGAGCTTGGAGCCCTCGTCGACCCGGCGGCCCGTCGACGCAAGTTATGCGCGGTAGATCAGAGCCTTATCCACCTTCCCGCCGTGGAATTATCCGTTGATGCGGCGTTTTACCTATGTCGTGGGCAGGCGGTTCGTGCTCGAAATCTTCCCCCAAAGGGAAGTGTGCGCCTTTATTCGAGCGGCGCGGGATTTCTGGGAATCGGCAGTGTTTCAGGCCAGGATACTGTGACGCCAGAGAGATTATCTGGGGGCGAGGTTAAAACTGGCTGAATTTGTTGAGGAAATAGCACCTTGAAGGTAGAATACGGCCGCTTGCCAGCCTGCCGGGAGGTACAGATTACTCTCGGGCGCACCCAATTGCCACTTTGGCGTGCAGTCGCACGACGTTGGTTAAGAAGTAGCGGCCTAACGGGCGCCTTCTCGGCGGAGGCGAGATCGAAGACATCCGCCGCATTCAGTTAAAACTAAACCAGGATCTTCAGTATGCAAGAGGTTTCACTATGTCATTAGCCGCGCAGACCAAGGCGCAGGTTGTGAACGACTTCGCCATGACCCCGGAGGACACTGGTTCCCCGGAAGTCCAGGTGGCGCTGCTCACCGCCCGGATCGTTGATCTTACCGATCATTTCAAAACGCATGTTCACGATCATCATTCGCGTCAGGGACTTCTGCGCATGGTGAATCGGAGACGCAAATTGCTTGATTATCTCAAGGGGCGTGACGTTGAACGCTATCGCTCCCTGATCGGCAGGCTTGGGTTGCGACGCTGAGGCGGCGCAGTTGGATATCTTATGAAGGAGTATTTTAATTGAAACAAATCGTCCAGACGTTCCAATACGGCGAACACGAAATGCGACTGGAAACAGGGCGCGTAGCACGACAAGCCACAGGAGCTGTGCTTGCAAGCATGGGGGAAACCGTAGTACTTGTTACGGTGGTTGCCTCTCGTGAGTCCAGCGGTCGGGATTTTTTACCACTCACGGTAGATTACGAAGAAAGAACCTATGCCGCCGGTCGAATTCCCGGCGGTTTTTTTAAGCGCGAGGGTAGGCCCGCGGAAAAGGCCATTCTGACCTGTCGATTGATCGACCGGCCGATTCGGCCTTTGTTTCCTGCCGGATTCAATAACGAGATCCAGGTGGTAGCCACTGTGATGTCAGTGGACCCTGAGATCGATCCGGACATTGTCGCCATGGTAGGCGCATCGGCCGCGATGACCCTCTCTGGGGCACCATTTAACGGACCGATTGCGGCCTCTAGGGTGGGATTTGTGGATAACAGTTATGTGTTGAATCCCAGTGCTGCCCAGTTGGCAGAATCCAAGCTGAATTTAGTTGTGGCCGGAACCCAAAGCGCCGTGCTGATGGTTGAGTCAGAAGCCGAGCAATTAACCGAGGCGCAGATGCTGGGTGCCGTCATGTTTGGCCATGAGGGATCTCAGGCAGCTATTGTGGCGATTAATCAGCTTGCCGCCGAGGCGGGTGCCGAGCGTTGGGATTGGCAGGCGCCAGAAAAGGATCAGAGTCTAACCGAACAAGTCGGCAAGCTCGCAAAGGAAGATGTTGAGCGGGCGTATCAGATAGCGGACAAAGTCGACCGCCAGGAAGCTATGGCCTCGGTACGAACTAAAGTTTCAAAGGCATTACTCGATGGCGAAGCCGACGATGCGCAGGCAGAAGCGGTGAAAGACGCCGTCAAAGCGCTCGAGAAGGCTACCGTTCGCGATCGGATTTTAGATGATCAGCCGCGAATAGACGGCCGAGACCGTGAAACGGTTCGGCCGATAACAATCGAAACAGGGTTTCTTCCCCGCACACACGGGTCAGCATTGTTTACTCGCGGCGAGACTCAGGCAATTGTCACCAGCACACTGGGTACGGACCGCGATTCGCAGATCATCGACGCACTGGAGGGTGAGCGCCGCGATACCTTTATGCTGCACTACAACTTCCCGCCGTATTGTGTGGGTGAGACCGGCCGCGTGGGAACTCCCAAACGTCGGGAGATCGGCCACGGCCGCTTGGCCAAGCGGGCAATGCTTGCGGTATTACCTGACCCGGAGGATTTTCCCTATGTGATCCGGATCGTGTCGGATATCACTGAATCTAACGGCTCGAGTTCGATGGCAACGGTATGTGGCGCTAGCCTGTCCTTGATGGATGCGGGTGTAAAGTTGAAGGCGCCGGTAGCGGGCGTCGCCATGGGTTTAATTAAGCAGGGTGAACGTTTCGCAGTCTTGACTGATATTCTGGGTGATGAGGATCATCTGGGCGATATGGACTTCAAGGTTGCCGGCACCAGGCAAGGCGTAACCGCCTTGCAGATGGACATCAAGATTGAGGGAATTACCCCTGAGATCATGGAGCAGGCGTTGTCCCAGGCGCAGCGCGGGCGTTTGCATATCCTTGGCGAGATGGATAAGGCAATCAGCGCACCGCGCGAAGAGATGTCCAAATATGCACCGCGAATCACCACCATGAAAGTACCCACCGACAAGATTCGCGATGTCATTGGTAAGGGTGGGGTAACGATTCGTGCCATTTCCGAGGCAACCGGTGCAGCGATCGATATAGAAGACGATGGTACGATTAAAATCGCGACCGCGGATCTTTCGGCTGCAGAAGAGGCGCGCAGACGCATTGAGCAGATTACCGCTGATGTTGAGGCCGGCACGATCTACGAGGGTAAAGTGGTGCGCCTGATGGATTTTGGTGCATTCGTCAATATTCTTCCGGGTAAGGATGGATTAGTTCATATCTCGCAGATATCCGATGAACGCGTCGCCAATGTCAGCGACAAACTCGCCGAAGGCGACGTGGTCAAAGTGAAAGTCCTGGAGGTCGACAAACAAGGCCGTATCCGGCTAAGTATGAAAGCGGTAGAGGACGCTGCCTGATTGAAGGCGTGCGGTCCTGGCGTTAATCGGTTGATGAGTTTTGCCGAGGCGGTTCTGAATGGCTCTTGACCATGCCAATCTGGTCTGGATCGATCTTGAAATGACAGGTCTCGACCCGGATTCAGACCGGATTATTGAGATCGCCACTGTCGTTACAGATGCGGATCTCAATCTGCTGGGACAGGGCCCGGTACTGGCTATTTATCAACCCCCTGAAGTCCTGGCTGGGATGGACGATTGGAACCAGCGGACCCATTCTGGAACCGGACTTACGGATCGCGTACGTGGCTCGGAGGTCGATGTGCAGCAGGCCGAGGCGATGACGCTTGGATTTCTCGCCGAACATGTTTCCCGAAACCGCTCGCCATTATGCGGAAACACCATCTGCCAGGATCGGCGGTTTCTCTATCGATATATGCCCCGCCTCGAGGCCTTTTTGCACTACCGGAATCTCGACGTGAGCAGCATCAAGGAATTGGCTGCCCGTTGGCGCCCTGATATTGCCGATACATTTGTTAAAACCGGAGGCCATCGCGCGCTTGACGATATCCTGGATTCAATAGAAGAGTTAAAGTTTTACCGCGAGCATTTTTTTCTTACCCAATCACCTCAAATCTGAGAGTTTAGGCGGGCCTCATGTTGATCGATCGCCCATACGATATGCTCGTTTACCAGTTCGGACGCTCCGATTCGCCGTTTTTGTAGCGCTTCGAGTGTGCGCCGGTCGGCCGGAGCATTTCCAAGTGCTACGGCCAGGTTTCGCAACCAGCGTTGATAGCCCAGTCGCCGGATAGGGCTGCCTTGGGTGTAATAATCAAAGTCGTTCTCACTCCATTGAAACAGGTCAAGTAAAGCGCTTGCGTCCAGATTATGGCGGGCAGAAAAATCCATGGCACCGGTGGCGGCTTCCCGGTTATGTGGGCAGACCAGTTGACAGTCGTCGCAACCAAAAACTCGATTGCCGATTAATGGCCGTAGCGATTCTGGTATGGCGCTCTTATGCTCTATCGTCAGGTAAGCAATGCATAGACGCGCATCAATTTGGTAGGGGTGATCCAGAGCTCCGGTAGGACAGGCATCGATGCACTGAGTACACGAGCCACAGTGGTTGCTCGCGGGCCCGTCGACGGGCAACGGCAGATCGGTATATAGTTCTCCAAGAAAAAACCAGGAACCTTGATGTTGGTTGAGCAAATTTGTATGTTTTCCGATCCAGCCGATCCCGGCGGCCTGGGCCAGGGGCTTTTCCATTACAGGCGCGCTGTCGACAAATGCGCGATATCGAAACGGCCCGACGGATTCGGTGATGCGGTCCGCCAGTTGCTGTAGTTTTCGCCGTATCAGACGGTGATAGTCCCGGCCGAGTGCGTAGCGAGCGATATAGCCCAAGGTGGGGTCTTGAAGAACGTCACTGGGAGGAGTTGCCTGGCTTGGAAAATAGTTGAACCTGACGCTGATTACGCGATGGATCCCGGGCACGAGCCGGTCCGGCTGGCTGCGCTTGTCGGTGTGCCTGGCCATAAAACTCATTTCGCCGTGCCAATCACGGGCCAGCCAACTAGCCAGAGCGGGTGCCGCCTGTTCCAGATTGCCGTCACAGATGCCGAATCCGTCGAAATTGAGTTCCCTCGCCCATTGATGAATCTGGTTTTTCAAGTCGTTCAGGTGTTCAACCGATAGTGTACTCATCAGGCTATGATATCGCGATGAACTCATTGCCCGCGCAACTCTACACCGCCGAACAGGTTCGGCGCATAGAACAACGAGTGTTCAGCGCAGGAACCGCTGCGGGGACGCTGATGCATCGTGCCGGCCTTCGCGCATACCGTATTTTGCGCGAAAAGTGGCCGAGCGCTCGGCGGGTCAGCATTGTTTGCGGCCCCGGCAATAACGGAGGGGATGGGTATGTGATAGCTGCTTTGGCGGCAAAAGCCGGACTCGAGGTTCAACTGATTCAGCATGGAGAGCCGCGTAGTGCCGACGCTCGGGCCGCGCTGACCGAGGCTCGGGAAGCCGGCGCAAAGCTTAGTCCTTACTATGCCGGCGCTCTAGGTCAGTCTGATGTGGTGGTCGATGCATTGCTCGGAATAGGGCTCAGTAATCAGCCCCGCGCGCCTTTCACCGAGATAATCGCTGAGATCAACGCTGTCGATGCACCTTGCCTTTCTGTGGATATTCCCTCTGGGCTCTTGGCCGATAGCGGGGCAGCGGCTGGTTCGTTAATCAAGGCGAATGTCACCGCGACTTTTGTTGGCCTTAAGATTGGGTTATTTACCGGTCGTGGGCCGGACTGTGCCGGTGAGGTCCTATTCGATGATCTGGGTGTGGGCGAAAGCGTGCGGGTGGAGCCGCATTTTGCGACTCGCCTTGGTTCGCAGTGGGTTCGAGCTGTTCTGCCGTTGAGAGAGGCGAGTTTTCATAAAGGCCAGGCTGGGCACCTGTTGCTGGTTGGTGGTGGACCTGGGATGGCGGGGGCTGCCTGGCTGGCAGGTGCGGCGGCGTTGCGCTGTGGGGCGGGGCGGGTCACCATTGCTTGTCATCCCACCAGTGTGGCGGCGATTGCGGCGGGGTCCCCGGAGTTGATGGTGCAGTCTGTGTCTGGCCCAGCCGACCTGACGGGTCTACTCGATCAGATGGATGCGATAGTGGTGGGCCCCGGTTTGGGGCGGGATTCGTGGGGTACCGCGCTGTTAGCATTGATACTGGATAAAGCCGACCCAAGTCTGCTCGATGCGGACGCACTCAACCTGCTGTCGCTTGACAGACAACCCGTTCGGGGATCCATTGTGACTCCACATCCGGCTGAGGCGGCGAGATTGCTGGGGCAATCGACAGATAACGTAAGTAGTGACCGCCCTGGGGCAGTTCGTGCGATCTCAAAAGCATTGGATACAGTCTGTGTGCTCAAAGGCTCTGGAACATTGGTCTGCTCTGATGAGGACGCTTTACTTCTTTGCGATCGGGGAAATCCGGGAATGGCGAGCGCCGGAATGGGCGATCTGTTGAGCGGGGTGATTGGGAGTTTGCGGGCACAGGGATTATCTCCCTTGCAAGCCGCCGGGGCTGGGACATGGATCCATTCGGCGGCAGCCGATCTTGCCGCCCCAGCAGGTGGGCCCGTTGGGCTGATAGCCGGTGACTTGATGCCGTACCTGCGGCTATTACGTAATTGTCCAGGTAAAGCTGATGAAGTATCGCGCCACGGTCTCTGACGAGAAGCAGATGCTTGCATTGGGTAGCTGCCTCGGGCGCGGACTCACCCCGGGGAACATCATCTACCTGGAAGGAGATTTAGGCAGCGGCAAGACCACGTTTGCGCGTGGAATACTAGAAGGGCTGGATTGCCCGGATTGGATTGTTAGTCCGACGTACACTTTGGTTGAAGAGTACCAGGTGCCCCTATGCAAGGTATATCACCTTGACCTTTACCGGCTGGGTGATCCAGAGGAAGTGGAGGGTATGGGGATTCGGGATTGGCAAGACGGCCAGAGCATATTGCTGATTGAATGGCCTGAAAACGGATTTGGGAAACTGCCACATCCTCAATGGCGAGTCCAGATCAACTGCCCGAAATTTGGACGGGCCGTGCTCCTGGAGGGCCCGCACACCGTAGACGCTTTGGAGGCATTCGTCAGTTCTTGAACATAAAGCAAAGCGCACTACTGATGGTAGCCTTGGGCATTGCTGCCGTGGCGCATGGGGAAGCCAAGATCACCGGAGGGCGGTTTTGGCACGGCCCTGAGAAAACCCGCATGGTGTTTGATATCTCGGAAGCTACGACCTTTCAGGCCTTTGTGTTAACCAGCCCTGATCGTTTCGTCATTGATATCGACAACACTATTCTCGATGGCGGATTACCTGAACCTCAAGGAGGTAGCAGTCCAGTAACCGATGTGCGCACTGGTCAGCCCGAATCTGGTGTTTTGAGGGTGGTTCTAGATCTGACAAGACCGGTGAAGTATCAGGTCTTTGTACTGGAGCCTAACTTGTCCTATTCACATCGATTGGTTGTGGATCTTTTTGAGGCAGGCCAAGGTGTTGTCAAAGCAATGCCTGGATTAACGACGGGCGAAGATGATTATCTGGTGATTATTGATCCGGGTCACGGCGGCGAGGATCCTGGCGCCATAGGAAAAAACGGCACGCGCGAGAAGATGGTAGTGTTGGGTATTGCTCGACGCCTCAAAAACATAATTAATCACGATGGACGGATGCAGGCCGAGCTTACCCGCCACGGAGATTATTACATCACGCTTCGAGGCCGGGTCCGCCTGGCGATGAATCGTCAGGCCGATGCCTTTATATCAGTTCATGCGGACGCCGCCAGGCGGCGAAGTGCACGAGGCAGTTCAGTTTATGTTTTATCCCAAAGAGGAGCCAGCAGCGAGATGGGCAAGTGGCTCGCCAAGCGGGAAAATGCGGCAGACCTCGCGGGCGGCGTCGACATTGGCGAGCAGGACCCGGTTTTACAAAAAGCGCTCCTGGATATGGGTATTGACTGGAAGGTTAAAGAAAGCAAAATCCTGGCGGCAAGAATTCTTGGGGAACTAAAAAAATCGGGGCAAGTGCATAGCAAGCGGGTTGAAGAGGCTGGTTTTGCAGTGTTGAAATCGGTGGATATTCCGGCAGTCCTCGTGGAAACCGGTTTCATCACTAACGCGAAAGAAGAAAAGGCGCTTGCAACGGCCTTGCATCAGGAACGCATCGCTGGAGTGATCTTCAGGGGCCTGGACAGGTACTGCGATCAGGATCCACGCTGCCCAGTTAGGCAACAAAAGAAATTGTATGAAGTGCGTCCGGGTGATTCCCTGACTTTAATTGCGGTAAGGGTAGGGTCCACTGTCGAAAAAATACGTACGTTGAATGATCTGTCGTCGGATGTTCTGCGAATTGGACAGAAATTGCAGATTCCGAACTCATGAAAATCCCTGCCTTTCAAAATTGTTCGCGTGATTTCAACTGACCGCTCCGGTCACGGTCTCATTTTTCTTGCCGGGAGCACAGCCTGTGGGAAAACCGATCTCGCCATAGAGCTTGCGGCCCGGCTACCGGTTGATCTGATTAGTGTTGACTCCAGCCAGGTGTATCAGGGTCTCGATATCGGAACTGCGAAGCCAAACGGCAAAATCCTCGAGGAGGTTCCCCACGGCCTGATCGATATCCGAAGCGTTAGACAACCATTTTCTGCGGCAGATTTTTGCCTCGAAGCCGGCAAGTTGATTGAGAACTCTTTCGAGAAAGGGCGCATTCCACTGCTTGTTGGTGGAACGATGTTCTATTTTGCCGCACTCTTGCGCGGCCTATCGGATTTGCCGCCTGCCAATTCAGCGTTGCGGGCGCGACTGGTTAAACAGGCTAAACAACGCGGTTGGCCTTTTTTGCACGCAAGACTTGAACAAGTGGATCCGCAAGCGGCCGAGCGGATCGACCGGCAGGATGCCCAACGAATTTCGCGCGCTTTGGAGATCAATCTCCTGACCGGCCTTGCGGTTCCAACCGAGGCAGCAGGGAACGGACTGATTGAAAAAGGCGTTAAGGTCACTCGTCTCAATATAGTTATCCCGGACCGGCAATTGCTTCACCAGCGGATATCGAAGCGCCTGCAACAAATGTTGGATGATGGACTGGTTGAGGAGGTGGAAAAATTAAAGGAACAGTGGCCGCAAGGCGGGACAACGCCAGCGCTGCGTAGTGTAGGTTACCGCCAGGTCTGGGAGTACCTCGAGGGACAGGTCGATTATTCAACGATGGTTGAGCGTGCTAGCGCGGCGACCAGACGCTTGGCCAAACGGCAGCTAACCTGGTTAAGAAACGAGCCGGGGGCTGCCTGGTTTGACGGCACCAGCCCGACCTTGGCGCCGACCCTGTGCCGCTATCTGGAAGCCAAAGGGGTGATTTCGGGTGGAACAAAACTTGAAAAACGCGCTTAACAGCCTTACATTTGGATTGTGGAGTTATCGACCACATTAAAGACTAGTATTATAATAATCTAGTAAGATACTGAAATATAATATAAAAATATTCGATTACCCTAACAGCTGCCGCGAAACCCTAAGCCCAATACCCAAAGAGCCGAGCCGGCTGGGTGCCAAGCTTCCTTCACTCCTACGGGTGATTGTCCGCGAGTGGTGGCCACGTTGGTGGTCGGGCAGGAGGCTTTTATGAATCAACAAAGGGGCACAGCCCTCCAGGATCCGTTTCTCAATACTTTGCGCAAGGAGCGGATTCCTGTCTCGATTTATCTGGTCAATGGCATTAAATTGCAAGGACAGGTCGAATCATTTGATCCTTTTGTTGTGCTGCTTCGAAACAGTGTAAGTCAGTTGATCTATAAGCATGCGATTTCGACAATTGTGCCGTCTCGAGCCGTTCGGATCCCATTTAATGAAGAAACCAGCGACGATGATGACGGCGACAATCGCGGCAATATTGAGGCGGGTAAGGACTAATTAGAGTTTCCACTAGTGATGCTGGTCGCGGCCGTCATTGAACGATTTGCCTGGTATTTGATCGCATTGCCTCACGGCGCGCTAACGTAGGGTTTACCTCGCTGATTCACAACAGCTCATCACGTTCTCTGCCTGAAAAGGCGATTCTCGTTCACCAGAGTTTTTCAGGACGTGTTCTAGCAGCCGATTTCGACGAGTTAGAAGGCCTGGCGCTTTCTGCGGGAGCGCAAGTGAGCGGGCGCGTTGGGGCGACCCGGCGCACAGCTGATTCGGGAACTTTTGTTGGCCGCGGTAAAGCCCAAGAGATTGCAGGCTTGGTTGCAAGCCGAGAGGCCGATCTGGTTATCGTTAACCAGGCGATTACACCCATTCAAGAACGCAACCTTGAGCGCACGCTCGGCTGCAGGGTTGTCGATCGAACCCGGTTAATTCTCGATATTTTTGCGATTCGCGCACGAACTTCCGAGGGCAAGTTGCAGGTCGAACTGGCGCAATTGCGACATTTATCTACTCGCCTGGTGCGTGGCTGGACTCACCTTGAACGCCAACGTGGCGGCATTGGCCTTCGAGGCCCCGGAGAGACACAACTTGAATCAGATCGACGATTGTTAGGTATGCGTATTCGTCATCTGCAAAGACGACTCGCTCGGGTTACCTCACAGCGCGATCTGCGGCGGCAGCGCCGATACAGGGAAGGCATTCCGACAGTAGCAATCGTCGGATATACCAACGCCGGAAAGTCGTCTCTTTTCAATACCCTCGTTGGCGAGCACGCGTATACCGCTGACCAACTGTTTGCAACACTTGATCCCACTATGAGGCGGCTCGATATACCTGATTTTGGGTCAGTTATTCTTTCGGATACTGTTGGATTTATTGCCGGCCTACCGCACGCTCTGGTAGAGGCTTTTATGTCTACCCTTGAGGAGGTATCTACGGCCAACTTATTGTTACATGTGTCCGATGACTCCAATCCGGATGTTCGAGAACAAGAGGCGGAGGTTGAACGGGTCCTTGAAGACATCGGAGCGACCGATATTCCCCGGTTGGCAGTAAGAAATAAGATTGACATCAGTGATCGAAATCCGGGCCTTATAAGCAGTAATGGCTTTGGCCGCAACGGCGTGCGTGTGTGTGCTAGAAATGGCGCGGGGGTGGCCCAATTACTACAAAGCATATCGGCTATTCTTGGGCGGAATCGCATCTTTCGGACAATGCGTATACCGGCAAGTCAGGGTCGCCTCAGAGCCCGAGCCTACGCCTTGGCGGAAGTGATTGCCGAGACTATTGATTCAAACGGCACTTGGCAGATGCAGATCAGCACTGACTTGGCAACAATAGGGCAGATCGAAGGCGAACCTGGGTTTGAGCAACGATACTGGGCCGACGTGCCGGCCAATCATTTCAACCAAAGCAAACTCAGCGATGCTGTGAAGAATACTGTCCATGCCGAGCCCGTGGTAAAATTCCCGGTTGGCTAAGGATGTATCAGCCTGTCAGGGCGAACCTTTGAAAACTTACTACTTAACTTATGAGGTGTAAACCACATGCCTTGGAATCAGCCGGGATCAGATAATCGCGATCCCTGGGGTCAGGGTAACGGCCAGAAAGGCCCGCCAGACCTGGATGAGCTCATCCGCGACCTGCAGAAGAAATTAAGCAACCTATTTGGCGGTCGAGGATCTGGCCGCCGATCTGGGGGAGGCAAAGGGCCCTCTTTGAGCGCTAAAGCCGTTGTTCCGATCCTGGTGATTCTTGCTGGACTTTGGCTCGCTACCGGGTTCTACGTGGTAGAGCAGGGCCAGCAAGCGGTTGAATTGCGGTTGGGCGCCTACAAAACAATTAAGGAAGCCGGTTTGCGCTGGCACTTTCCATACCCGATTGAAAGTGTCGAGCTAATCAATGTCCAGCAGATCCGTACTGTAGAGGTGGGTTACCGGACCAGTTCCCGTTCAAGCCAGATAGCTGGTGTACCTCGGGAAGCGCTGATGTTAACAGCCGATGAAAATATCATTGATATTCACTTCGCCGTCCAGTACGACATTAAAGACCCCCGCGATCTGTTGTTTAACGTCGCTGAATCCCCGGATCTTGTCGTTCGCGGCGCAACCGAAAGCGCCGTGCGCGAGATCGTCGGGCGCAACACCATGGACTTCGCGATTACCGGCGGTCGGGCAGAGATCGCGCAGGAGACAAAAATTCTCCTACAGCGAATACTTGATCGCTACAACACTGGCGTAAATATCAAGGCGGTTGAGATGCAGAACGCACAACCGCCTGCAGAGGTGAAAGCGGCGTTTGATGATGCAGTAAAAGCCCGGGAGGATGAACAGCGCCTGAAAAACGAAGCGGAAGCTTACGAGAATGACATTATCCCGCGGGCCCGTGGCGCAGCAGCGCGCCTTGAGCAGGAAGCCGCCGCCTACCGCGCAACCGTAGTCGCCGCGGCCCGAGGCGAAGCCTCACGGTTTCTTCAGGTACTCGACGAATATTCCAAAGCACCAGAGGTTACGCGTGATCGCCTTTACCTGGATGCGATGCAGGATGTTTATGCCAACTCGACCAAGCTGCTTATTGATCAGGGAGACGAGGGCAACAACGTGATGTACCTGCCGCTTGATCAACTGATCCGGCAAAGAGGGCAGCAAAGGCCTAGTGGGACTCCGGGCACGTCAGATTCTGCGAGCGGATTTGGGTCCGGGGCAATGACAGGTAACGATAGCAGCCGGCAAGAGCGATCCAGTCGCCTAAGGAGTCTGACACAATGATGGGCAAAAATATGATGTGGATCGTTCTGCTGGTTATTGTGGCAGCAGTTGGATCCTCGGCTGTGTATTACGTCGACGAAAGGGAAAAGGCGATTGTTTTTCAGTTTGGCGAAATTGTCCGCTCCAACGATGAGCCTGGGTTCCACTTTAAGACCCCCCTGATCAATAACGTCAAATATTTTGACTCCCGGGTCCAAACTATGGACTCGGACCCGGAGTTGTACCTGACTCGGGCAAAGAAGAATCTTGTTGTGGATTCCTTTGTTAAATGGCGTATTACCGACGCAGCGAACTACTACACCCGACTGGGTGGTTTAGCCAGCAACGCACGGAATCGCCTTGCTCAGCGAGTGAACGACGCGTTGCGTCGCGAATTTGGTAACCGCTCTGTGCAGCAGGTCATCTCCGGCGATCGCGTTGAGATTATGGACGTCGTTCGCAAAACGACCGACGAAGAAATTACTTCTTTGGGTATCGAAGTACTAGATGTGCGCCTTAAGCGGGTGGATCTTGACCCCGACATCAGTGAGCGGGTTTACCAGCGTATGGAGGCTGAACGTTCCCGCGTGGCCAAGGACTTACGCGCGCGCGGTGCAGAGGCGGCTGAGCGGATTACGGCAAATGCTGATCGGCAACGGGCGATCATACTGGCAGAGGCTAAGCAGAAGGCTCAGGAAATTAAGGGTCAGGGGGATGCCGAGGCGACGGGTATTTATGCTGACGCCTTTAATCGTGACCGTGAGTTTTACCGACTGTATCGGAGTTTAAACGCCTATCGGACCACTTTTTCCAGTCCTGATAATTTACTGGTGATAAAGCCCGATTCGGAATTTTTCAGTTACTTTAAACAGGCCTCGCCTGAGGCGACCGAATAGCCGGTCCAGGTGCATTGGCAGGATCTTTTTGTCGCGTTGGCCTTGGTCTTGGTTATTGAAGGTTTGATACCTTTTGCCAGCCCAGGCCGGTATCGCCGTTTGGCTAATGCACTTGGCGAAATTACCGATAGTCAGCTTCGTGTGGGCGGCGCCGCGTCGATGGTTGGCGGTTTGATTTTGTTGTACCTGGTGCACTGATCTCGGTCGAGATCACTAAAATTCGCAGGCCTACCAGTTACACAAAACAGGAAGTCGTTAAATGGCAAGCAGTGTCGTTGTATTGGGAATCCAGTGGGGAGACGAAGGCAAAGGAAAGGTCGTTGATCTTTTGACCGAACGCTGCGAGGCCGTAGTACGATTTCAGGGAGGTCATAATGCGGGGCATACCCTGGTTATTGATGGCCAGAAGACCGTGCTCCACCTGGTTCCCTCTGGCATTTTGAGGCCCCAGGTCCGTTGCCTGATCGGCAATGGTGTGGTGGTTGCGCCCGACGCACTCATCGCTGAATTGGATACTCTTGAAGGTGCGGGCATAGACGCCCGGACCCGGTTGATGATTAGCCCCGGCTGCCCGGTTATTCTTCCCAGCCACGTTGCCTTAGATCAGGCTCGTGAAAAAAGGAGGGGCAGTAAAGCGATCGGCACTACCGGTCGCGGTATCGGGCCGGCATACGAAGATAAAGCCGCGCGACGTGCAATTCGGTTCGGCGAACTGCTCGATCCAGACAGTTGCGCAAGGCGCGTTGAAGAACTGGCCGATTATCATAATTTTCTACTGACCGAGCGTTTTGCTGCTAAGCCGGTAGACGTGGCGTTCAGCGTTGCCTCCTGTCGCTCATGGAGTGACGCCTTGGGACGGTTAGTAGGAGATGTATCGCAAGAACTTGAAGACCTTTGCAAATCCAATGCAAATGTTCTTTTTGAGGGTGCTCAGGGAACATTGCTGGATATTGATCACGGAACCTATCCTTTCGTTACATCCTCTAATACGACTGCGGGCGCGGCTGCCACGGGAAGTGGCATAGGGCCACTTGAGCTGTCAACAGTAGTTGGAGTCATTAAGGCCTATGTGACAAGGGTTGGCAGCGGGCCGTTCCCAACCGAATTGTTTGATTCGGCTGGAGCCCATCTAGCGAAGAAGGGTCACGAGTTTGGCGCAACGACAGGTCGGCCGCGACGCTGTGGTTGGTTCGATGCAGTATCTGCACGCCGCGCCTGCTGGTTGAACAGTGTCAGTTCGTTGTGTGTCACCAAACTGGACGTCCTCGACGGTCTTTCGGAGTTAGCGATATGCACTGGGTATCGTATTAATGGGCAGGCGCTAGACCGGCCTCCGTCGGGCGCAGTTACCCTTGCGGATTGTGAACCGATTTACGAGATAGTCCCGGGCTGGAAGGAGAGCACTGCATCCATTCGGGTAATTGACGAGTTACCGCCCCTCGCCCGCGCCTACCTAAACCGACTAGAGGAGTTACTGGGCGTGCCGGTAGATATTGTTTCAACCGGTCCAGATCGGGACGACACGATAATTTTGCGTCATCCTTTTCCACAAAGTTGAACATCGAGTTTTAGGATGCCGATCAAGTGGCAATCGGCCATGATCTGAGTAGAATCGAGCACGAGTTAGTTTGAACGGTACTGCGAAGGGTGGGGTCAGCTCTGATTGGTATACATTTTGCTGTACATTTGATATCCGAGTTTCTAAGTCGTTGAAAGTAAGAAGAAACAAAGACACCGTGGTACCGAGGAGAGGACTTGAACCTCCACGGGGTTACCCCCACTAGCACCTGAAGCTAGCGCGTCTACCAATTCCGCCACCTCGGCACAGAGAACAACTGACAAGCGACTGGGATAACCAGCACTACCATCGAACGGCAGATTAAGGGCGCGAACCTTACCTACTGGCTTTTAAGTTGTCAAACACCATTTCGGTATTTGGAATATCGCAACACGCTGGGCTTGAAACGCTGCGTCGGACCAAAGGTTTGTAGGGTCCAACAAAGAGAAAAGATATGACAGACAACAAAAATATAGCGCCGTTACGCCGGCAGATCCTTGAAGTGATTCTAAGCAAGGGCCGTCCGATGAGTATGGCGGAGCTCGAGCACTCGCTCGGGAGCCCCAATGATCTTGCGAATGAGTCTGAACAGGCGCTCGTTGGTCTGTGCAAGGCGGGCCTCTTGGTGCGGCTGCGGGGCGACCGGATCGGTGTGGCGAAAGAGATGGATCTGGTGCTCGGAAGGGTGGAGGTTCATTCGAACGGGTTTGGATTTCTTCTGCCTGATGATGGTAGCGAGGACCTATACCTCTCGCCGCGGCAGCTGCGCCGGGCCATGCCCGATGATCGGGTGCTGGGCCGAGTCCGCCGGATAGATCGACAGGGACGAAAAGAGGCTGCGATCGTTGAGGTTTTGAATTCAGTAAACAGAACCGTGTTGGGTCGGTTCGAGACGGATTCGGCTGTCAATGTGATCCGCCCACAGGATAAAAGAATTGCACATATGATTCATGTCGCGCCGGGCGATGAGTCCGGCGCGACCCATGGCCAGGTTGTGGTTGGGGAAATTATTGTTCACCCGGGCAACTCCACTTACGTTCAAGCTCGGGTGACGGAAATCCTGTCCCAGGATAAGCCCGCGGCGCTGGCAACCGAGTCGGCGATTCGGCGTCGTCAATTGCCTCGTGAGTGGCCTTGCGCGATAGCAGGCGAGCTGGAGCGGATCTCGCGGGAGCCAGGATGTGAAAAAGATCTGACTTGTAAAGACCTGACCAATGAACCATTTATCACTATCGATGGCGCTGATGCCCGAGACTTTGATGATGCGGTTCATTGTGCGAGCGACGGTGATGACTTTTTGCTGGATGTCGCAATCGCGGACGTTTCCAGATTTGTCAGATCGGACAGCGCTCTTGATCAGGTCGCTCGTGAGCGGGGCAACTCGGCATATTTTCCGGATCGAGTTATTCCAATGCTTCCTGAGTTACTTTCCAATGATCTTTGTTCATTGCGCCCTGGCAAGATGCGTTGGGTCTTCGCCTGTCAGATTCGGGTACGTTCGTCTGGCGAGATCGCCCAGTACAAATTCTCCCAAGCCCGAATTCGATCAGCCGCTCGGCTCACCTATGAAGACGCTTCGGCCTTCCTTCGTGATCCAAAAGGCGATGGCCCTAGCATCAGTACCGCTGTTCAAGAAAATCTCAAGATGTTGGACAAGGTGGCGACAGCACTGGGCGCACACCGGCGCGGTCGCGGTGGGGTGGAGTTTGAGTTTCCTCAGGCCTTGATCTCGTACGACCCCAACGGGACGATTGCCTCGATTAAAAATGCTCCAAGGTCTTCCGCCACGGGCCTCATCGAGGAGTGCATGCTTGCTGCCAACGTGTGTGCGGCTCGTGCGTTGGACTCGCACTTACCCGAGGCGATATACAGAATTCACGAGACCCCGGATCGGGACGCAGTTGCTGATTTGCGCCGCGTGCTGGGCTTTTTTGGAGTCAAACTCCCTGGCAGAGGGGTGCCGCCGGCCCTTGATTTCTCCGCCGCGTTAGCGGCAGCACGAGAAAAAGGGGCACCAGTCGCTGCTTTGCAGATGCTCATGTTGCGAACGATGAAGCAAGCCCGTTATGCCTCTTGTGCACAGCCTCACTTTGCCCTGGGATTTGAGCGTTACACCCATTTTACCTCCCCCATACGGCGTTACCCCGATCTGATTGTGCATCGATTGTTGAAAGGAATCTTGGGGCTCGGTTCGAGTGCTGAGCCGACAGGTGGCCCCGGAGAGCTTGGTGAAGTTGCCGACCATTGTTCGGTGACGGACCGTCGGGCTGAGGAAGCCTCCAGAGAGGTCACTGGCTGGTTAAAGGCTGAGTTCATGAGCCGTCATATCGGTGAGACCTTCACCGGCAGGGTCTCGGGGGTCACCGCATTTGGTGTGTTCGTTACACTCGATCTGTTTCAGGTGGACGGGTTGGTGCATATTTCGGAATTGGGTAATGATTATTTTCATTTCGACCCCAGCCTTATGTTGCTGGTGGCAGAACACAGCGGGCGCCGAATTTCTCTTGGGGACGTCATGACTGTGCGGGTCACCGGCGCCCGGCCTGATGAAGCTAAGATTGATTTTGTTCCGCTTGAACCCGTCGGTGGCGAAAACAAAGCACGTTGGAAAAGGCGAACAACTAAGAAACGCTAGGGAGAGGTTTTGAAAGAAGGTAAAAGCGCGGCGGATAACCAAATCAACGTACTGTGCGGCTTTCATTCGGTCGAGGCCGCCTTAGGTGATCCGCCCAGTCTCGGTGAGTTGCTGCATGATGCCACCCGTCGTGATCCACGCCTGTCACGCTTGTTGGGATTAGCCAAATCAAAAGGTGTGACCTTGCACCGTGTAACCCGCGCAGAGCTCGATGCTCTGAGTGGCGGCATACGCCATCAAGGACTGATCGGGCTGCTGAACCGGGCGCCCGCGGGAAAACTTCCAGCGTTGAAGCTCTGGTTGGAATCCCAAAGTGGTTGCCCGCTGGTGTTGATCCTTGACGGCATACAGGATCCTCGCAATGTGGGTGCTTGCCTGCGAACCGCAGCAGCAGCTGGAGCTGAGGCTGTTATTTTTCCACAAAGGGTTGGCGCAGGCCTTACGCCGGCGGCGTTACGGGTGGCTTCGGGTGGGGTTCACAGTCTGCGGATTTTTGAGGTCAACAGCTGGTCGCGGGCCTTCGAGTACCTGAAATCTGCGGGTTTGTGGGTGGTCGGTACGGCCGACGATGGAGATCAGGATCTTTATGATTTTGATCTTGTTCGGCCCCTTGCTTTGGTCGTGGGTTCGGAGGCGACCGGCTTGCGTCCGGTGACCCGGAAGTTTTGCGACGCGGTATTGCGTATCCCGTCGGCCCATGCCTTGTCGAGTCTTAACGTAGCAGTGGCAGCAGGTGTAGCTTTGTTCGAAGTTCGCCGGCAGCGCGTCCAACAGCGGCAGTAGATAAAACAGTTTTAATCAGTGGTGGTTTTTGCCCGATATTCGCAAAGGTCCCAAATAACACAGTTTGGGCATTGTGGAGTGCGCGCTTTGCAGGTATAGCGACCGTGAAGAATAAGCAAATGATGAGCGTTTTTTTGATAGGCCAGTGGAGTTGTTTTCAGCAGGCGTTTTTCAACCTGCAGTACGTTGGTTCCCGGCGCAATCCGGGTACGGTTAGCAACCCGGTAGATGTGCGTGTCTACCGCGATAGTCGGTTCGCCAAAAGCGGTATTCAGAATAACATTAGCCGTCTTGCGGCCCACACCCGGAAGGGCTTCAAGCGCCGCCCGGCTACGCGGCACTCTGCCTTTATGGCTATCGACCAGAACTTGGCAGGTTTTCAGTATGTTTGCGGCTTTGGTGTTATAAAGGCCGATTGTCCGGATATACTCCTTAAGCCCGCTCAGCCCTAGATCAAGTAGAGCCTGGGGTGTGGCTGCCGCCCGAAAAAGTCCGCGAGTGGCGCGATTTACAGAAACGTCAGTTGCCTGTGCCGATAAAATTACGGCTATCAGCAGTTGGAAATGTGTTCGGTATGACAGTTCTGTTTTGGGGTTGGGTGTGGCTTTTTCAAGCCGTAGAAATATTTCAGCCCGATTACGGGAATTCACCTTTTACTCCTTCGCGCCCTTTTATCTTGTATTCGGGCAACGCTTGCGGCGATCTCCAAACGGCGGGTAGCCTGCTCGGTCAAGAGGGGCTGTGGCTGAGGGATATTAATGCCAGCGGATTGCCGTTTTTGTCTACCGGCAAAGCGGGTTCGATATTGTTTGGACTTTGATTCACAGATCCCTTTGTCGGCTGCGTGGGCGTTGCCCTTGGACGAAGCTGTTTTAATGCAGTCAACCGGGCAAACCGGGATACACAAGTCACACCCTGAGCACTCAGCGGTCACGACCGTGTGCATCGCCCTCGCACTACCCACGATCGCATCCACCGGGCAGGCCTTGATGCACAGCGTGCATCCGATGCACAGTGTTTCATCAATTTCTACCGGTTTGGCCGGGTGATAGACACCGAAATCTGGATCCAACTGCGAACACGTCTGACCAGTAAGAGCCGCAAGCAAAGCGAGTGTCCGGGAGCCGCCTGGAGGGCAACGGTTAATCGCAACGTTCTGACCGACAATCGCCTGGGCATACGCAAGGCAGGAAGCAAACTCGCAACGCATGCATTGTGTTTGGGGTAGGCAGGCGTCAACAGAGTCCACTGTGATGTCCGGAGTGGGATCGACAAACATTATCGGAGAATATTCTGCAGTGTGTCCAGAAAGCGATCGATATCTCGATCAGTATTGTAAAGGTACGGTGTAACACGAAGTGAGTCGCCACGAATGCTGGCGTAGATATGATGCTGTGCGAGGCGTTCACCTATGTTTGCGGGTAGGCCTTGAGGAAAGCGCAAGCCTAGAAAATGTCCTGCCCGTTGGTGCGGCTCAACCACCTCTAGGCCAAGTTCCTTTGCCCGCTCAGCAATCGCGCTTGTTGTTCGACACAAAGTCGCCTCTATTCGTGAGACCTCCCAGGAAAGAATCTGCTGAAGACTATTCAGTAATACCGGTAACAACGTAAAATTAGCCCTCTCTCCAACATCGAAGCGCCGAGCGCCCGGCGCGAACTCATCGCGGTAGTTGACGAGTTCTGAAAATTTGACGGCATCGAGCCGGGAAAACGGTCCGAACTCCAGAGGTAACCCTTGTTGGTGCTGTGGCGCAATGTACAAAAGGCCGGTCGAGTATGGGCCGAGCAGCCATTTATAACCGGCAGCGACAGCAAAATCCGGGCGGATCACCTGAGCATCAAAAGTCAATGCCCCCAAACTCTGGGTGAGGTCGACTACGAGGGCCCCGTCAACCTGATCGAGCGCCCGGCGCACGACCGCAAGATCAACCAGCGTGCCGTCGGTCCAATGACAATGGGGCAGGGCAGCAATGGCCGTTTGGGTGTTAACCGCATTGACAACGGCTCCAGTCCAGTCATTGTTTGCCGGACGGGGCACCGTATGCAGGTGCGCGCCGTTTTGAGCGGCGAGTTCCTTCCAGACGTAAAAGTTAGACGGATACTGCTCCGCCAGCACGAGAATCTGTTGCCCCGGTTTAACGACCAGATTTTTTGCCGCAACAGCAAGCCCATAACTGGCTGAAGGGACGATCGCCAAGTCGTTTTCTGTGGCACCAAATAATGAGGCGGCTACCCCCCGCAACTTCTCGACAGTCGAAAAAAAATCTGGTGGCGTAATCAACCATGGTGCGGCCTTCGCTTGAAGACCCTCGATCCCGGCAGCGACCGAGGTGAGCAACAACGGCGACATATAAGCGCAGTTGAAATACGCAATGTGATCGGGGATATCAAAAAGCGCTCTTTGGCTGGGAAGAGGAGAGGTGCTCACGGGCGAGATATTGACCGAGGGCTCAACGCACGCGCATACCTGGCTCTGCGCCATCATCAGGGGCGAGAAGAAAGATTCCGCCAGCGTCATCGCTGCCCGAACCGGCAAGAATCATGCCGGCCGATACTCCAAAACGCATTTTCCTCGGTGCCAGATTAGCGACCACAACAACATGTCGACCCACCAGTACTTCCGGTTCATAGGCGGCCTTAATGCCTGCGAACACCTGCCGGATTTCACCGCCTAGATCGAGAGTGAGTTGCAAGAGACGGTCGGCTCCTTCTACCCGTTGGGCATCTTGGACCCGGGCCACTCGTAGGTCGACCTTGGAGAAATCATCAATGGTGATTTCTTTGGAGATCGGCTCAGCGGCCAGATGCGCTCCGGGTGAGTCAGAGGCACTCTGTTGCTCAAGTATGAGAGGTTTCTCCATCATTTGTTGTGCATCCTTGGGTTCGATCCGATTGAGGAGGTGGTGGAATGGTCCAATCTTGTGGCCGGCCAGTGGCTGGGCCAAGTCGTTGAGGTTCCCCGGGTCTGCAATATTGCAGCACAGAAACTCTTGTGTGCGCCTGGCAAGCCCAGGCACAACTGGCGCGAGCCAGATCATCAGAATCCGGAACAGATTCAGTCCTTGGGTGCAGATTCCCTGCAGTTGGTCATCCTGGCCGGGTTCGCGGGCGATGACCCAGGGTTGGCAGTCGTTGATGTACTGGTTGGCCCGATCAGCGAGGGTCATGATTTCACGCATCGCGCGACTGAATTCGCGACCTTCGTAGGCCTCGCTGATAGATTGATTGGCATCAACAAAGTGCTTGAACAGCGCCGGATCGGGTAACTGGGTAGACAAGCTTCCCTGGAAACGTTTTTCAATAAACCCCGCACAACGGCTGGCGATATTGACGACTTTCCCTACAAGATCCGAATTGACCCGGGTGACGAAGTCATCGACGTTAAAATCGATATCCTCAACTCGGTTATTCAACTTGGCGGCAAAGTAGTAACGCAGATAATCAGGGTCCAAGTGGTCGAGATAGGCTCGGGCGGTGATGAAGGTGCCTCGTGACTTGGACATCTTCTGACCGTTTATTGTTAAGAACCCATGGGTAAATACGGCCGTCGGGGTGCGAAAGCCGCTGCCGTGAAGCATCGCGGGCCAGAACAAGGTGTGGAAGTAAAGAATATCTTTGCCCACAAAATGGTACAACTCAGTTGTTGCATCCGGGCTCCAGAAGGCATCGAAGTCAAGATCCGAGCGATCGCACAGATTGCGAAAACTAGCCATATAGCCTATCGGCGCGTCGAGCCATACATAAAAATATTTTCCGCTCGCCCCGGGAATCTCAAAACCAAAATAGGGTGCATCGCGGGAGACATCCCAATCCTGCAGGCCGGTCTCAAACCATTCACTCAACTTGTTTTTGACTTCGGTCTGCAACCGACCGGAGCCTGTCCAGCCGCGAAGCATTAAGTCAAAGTCGGCAAGCTTAACGAAGTAATGCTCGGAATCCTTGGTCACGGGTGTAGCGCCGGAAATGACAGAAACTGAATCTTTTAGTTCAGTTGGGGTATAAGTGGCCCCGCACACCTCACAGTTATCGCCGTTCTGGTCTTGCGCACTGCAGCGTGGACAGGTGCCTCTAATGAACCGGTCGGGAAGAAACATTTCCTCCACCGGGTCGTAGGCCTGGGTGATAGTGCGTTGGACGATGTGGCCGTTGCTCTGTAGCTGGCTGAAAATATGTTCAGCGAAGTAACGGTTCTCGTCCGAATGGGTGGTGTAGTAGTTGTCAAAGGCGATACTGAAGTCCGCGAAATCCTGCCGATGTTCTTTGCCAATTTTCTCAATCAACGCCTCTGGCTCTATGCCCTCGCTTCGGGCCTTTAGCATGATTGGAGTGCCGTGAGTGTCCTCAGCGCAGACGTAGTAGGCCTGATGCCCGCATAGACGTTGAAAACGAGCCCAGATATCAGTTTGGATATACTCCACCAGATGCCCCAGATGAATAGGGCCGTTAGCGTAGGGCAAGGCGCTGGTTACGAGAATAGTTCGAGGTTGGGGCGTCATCTTTCGGAAAATCCCGTAATCGGGTTAAGGCAATGTTTCGGAATCGGTAGCGGGTTCGGGGCTTATAAAGAGCCCCTAGCGACGGGTACTATCGAAGTATATCCCAAGGGGGCCATTGTGGAGACCGGCCTGTGGTAGCATCATCGCCTTTTTAAGGTCGCGAGCATAAGCAGTAGCGGCGCTTTCTGCATACCGTTGGACCGATCAACATGACTGAAATATCAAGACAAAGCATATTCGATTTGCTGGAGACCATTAGTGATCCACATACCGGCACCAGTTTAGGGGAGGGAAAGAGTGTCAGTGAGGTAACCGTTGACGGCAGTCTGGTGGAAGCCAAACTGACCCTGGGATACCCGGCACGCGGATGGCATGGGGAACTCGATGCTGTCGCCCGCAAAATGATCACGCAGGCCGTCGATGGATCATGCGAGATTAATATCAATATTGAAACCAAGGTCGTCGCTCACGAGGTGCAAAAAGGCGTGACCCCTATTCAGGGTGTACGCAATATCATTGCCGTGGCATCCGGTAAAGGGGGCGTTGGAAAGTCTACTGTCTCGTCGAACCTGGCATTAGCGCTGTCTGCGGAAGGGGCCAATGTCGGAATATTGGATGCGGACATCTATGGCCCCAGTCAGCCACGCATGTTGGGAGTCAGCGGGCGGCCAAAATCCGCGGACGGCAAGAGTCTGGAACCGATGAGTAGTTACCATTTGCAAGCCATGTCGATCGGATTCCTTATTGAAGAGGATACGCCGATGATCTGGCGCGGCCCGATGGTCACCCAGGCACTGGAGCAGTTACTAAACGATACTCGTTGGAAAGAGTTAGATTACCTGGTGATCGATCTGCCGCCAGGGACGGGGGATACCCAGTTGACCCTGGCCCAGAAGGTGCCTGTTTCGGGGGCGGCGGTTGTGACGACGCCCCAAGATATTGCTTTGCTCGATGCGCGAAAAGCCCTCAAAATGTTTGAAAAAGTGGAGATTCCGGTGCTAGGAGTGATTGAGAACATGAGCACCCATGTCTGCAGTGAGTGCGGACATGAAGAAGCCATTTTTGGTGAAGGTGGGGGGGTGCAGATGGCCCAGGAATACGGAGTTGAGATCTTGGGCAGAATCCCGCTTGATATCCGTATTCGGGAGGACGCGGACAGTGGCCGACCGACCGTTGTTGCGGACCCGAACGGGACAGTCGCGATGAACTACCGGAGTATCGCCAGACATGTGTCTGGGCAGCTTGCGGCCCGGAGGCGGAGTTACAGCGACGTATTTCCTTCTATCGTAATTCAAAATACTTAATACGGAGGCCGAGTGTCGATCAAGCCAGATCATTGGATCCAACAGATGGCGGCTCAGGGAATGATTGAGCCTTATGAGAGTGGACAGGTTTCATCTGTCGACGGCCAACGGGTGGTTTCTTATGGGACATCGAGTTACGGTTATGACATTCGCTGTTCGAACGAGTTCAAGATCTTTACCAATATCAATTCAGCAATTGTCGACCCGAAGGCTTTTGATGAAAGCAGTTTTGTAGATTTTGTAGGGGATTGCTGCATTATTCCCCCAAATTCGTTCGCTTTGGCAAGGACCGTGGAGTATTTTCGCATTCCGCGAAACGTGCTCACAATATGCTTGGGCAAGTCCACGTACGCCCGGTGCGGTATCATTGTCAACGTCACACCCTTTGAGCCGGAATGGGAAGGGTATGTGACGCTCGAATTCTCTAACACAACACCATTGCCGGCACGTGTTTACGCAAATGAGGGTGTCGCTCAAGTTATCTTCTTCGAGGCCGATGAAATTTGTGAAGTGTCATACAAAGATCGAAAGGGAAAGTATCAGGGGCAAAGCGGAGTCACACTGCCGCGTGCCTGAACTTAACGCTTTGCATAAAGAGTTAAACAATGGCTGGTAACTCCTTTGGCAGACTTTATTGTGTGACGAGTTTCGGCGAGAGTCACGGCCCGGCTCTGGGTTGTATTGTGGATGGTTGTCCGCCGCAATTGGAGCTCACGGAATCAGATATTCAACCGGATCTCGATCGTCGTCGACCGGGGCAATCGCGCTATACGACTCAGCGCCGGGAAAGCGATACCGTGGAAATTCTTTCGGGTGTGTTTGAAGGAAAGACCACAGGCACCCCTATCGCACTATTGATACGAAACGAAGATCAGCGTTCGCGAGATTACGAAAAGATTAAGGCGCAGTTTCGCCCTGGTCATGCAGATTACACCTACCTGAAAAAATACGGCCTGCGTGATTACCGTGGCAGTGGCCGAGCCTCGGCCCGGGAAACTGCGGCGCGGGTGGCAGCCGGTGCTATTGCGCGAAAATATCTCCTGGAAAATGCCGGGATCAGGATCCGCGGCTGTCTGAGTCAGATAGGGACTATCTGTGCTGATGAGTATCAGTGGGATGTGGTAGATAGCAATCCGTTCTTTTTCCCTGATCCTAACAAGGTGGGAGCCATTGAGGCGCTGATTAATTCACTGCGCAAAGCTGGCGATTCTATCGGCGCACGGGTCGATGTCATTGCAGATAACGTCCCCGCCGGATTGGGTGAACCGGTGTTTGACCGACTGGATGCGGACATTGCACGGGCAATGGTATCAATCAATGCAGTTAAGGGTGTAGAGATTGGTGCGGGATTCGAATGCGTTACTCAGCGGGGTAGTCAGCATCGAGATGAGATGACGCCTTTGGGATTTTTAGGTAATAACGCGGGCGGCGTGCTTGGCGGCATATCCAGTGGGCAACAACTCAAAGTGTCCGTCGCACTCAAGCCCACCTCCAGCATTCAGATTCCCGGCCGGACCGTAAACTTAGCGGGTGAGCCCGAAGAAGTAGTAACCACCGGCCGGCATGATCCATGTGTAGGGATCCGCGCGGTGCCTATCGCCGAAGCAATGCTGGCCCTGGTGCTGATCGATCACTTGCTTCGCCAGCGCAGCCTTGGGGTTGGCCCAACCCCTGGCCCTTCGATTCCCCCTGGCGATTAGCGTCCTCGCCGGCGCGACCTCAATTGCCCGGCAAGGACTGCTGGTTGCTTGCTGACAGGGGCTAATGCAATGGAACCCTCATGTTGCTGTATCAGCAGGGTATTGGCCACGTGCCCCAGACTTTCCAGTAGATCGGCGGCGGTTACGTCCAGCTCGCCGGATTCGTGACGCTGCTGTTTTAAGCGACCCAGGGCATCAAGCGTGGGATAGTGATAGACAGAGTCCTCAAGTGAGCGGCAGTTGTTCTCGTTGTAGATGGCTACTGCTGCACTTCGAGTCAGATCAAGGTAGGCCGCATGCGAGGAAATCAGACGCTCAGGCGTCGACGCATCCGGCTCGACTGGTAGCATGGCCCGCCCCAGACGCGCCTCAAGCTCATTGAAAAATGTTCGCAAACTTGTCACTAAGGTGGACTCGGCGTATTAAGGAAACCCGGGTCAGCCAAGCATAACATTGTCAAACTGGCAGGCACAGTCGCGAGCCCAAAAAAAGTCTGCCAATGCAACGCGGCAAAATAGAAGGCACCCGTCGGCCTGTGATAAAATCCCGCGCCCTCAGGGGTAGGCTAATGACTGAAACAACACTTTACGACAAATTGTGGGATGCGCATCTGGTCCGTCAGTCAGACGACGGTACAGCACTAATCTATATTGATCGGCAGCTGCTGCACGAGGTGACATCACCTCAGGCTTTCGCAGGACTACGCGAAAATGGGCGACGACCCCGTCGACGCGATACCAATCTCGCTGTCGCAGATCATAATATACCCACTAAGAACCGCAGTGCTGGCATAACAGATCCGGTTTCCCGGCTTCAGGTTGAGACCCTGGATAAGAACTGTGCAGAGTTCGGTATCACCGAATTTGCCATGTCGGATCCACGCCAGGGTATCGTTCATGTGGTAGGCCCGGAGCAGGGGATCACTCAGCCAGGCATGACCATTGTCTGTGGCGATTCACATACGGCAACTCATGGCGCGCTCGGAGCCTTGGCATTTGGTATCGGTACCTCTGAGGTTGAGCATGTCCTGGCGACGCAGTGCCTGGTAGCCAGAAAGATGAAGAACCTGCGGGTCAATATCGACGGCAGATTACCCGATGGCGTAGTTTCCAAAGATATGATTCTGGCGGTGATCGGCATGATCGGCACGTCGGGAGGCGCGGGTTACGCGCTTGAATTTGCAGGTAGCACGGTACGGGATGCCTCGATGGAAGGTCGACTGACCTTATGTAATATGGCGATCGAAGCCGGTGCCCGAGTGGGGCTGATTGGCGTCGATAGTGTGACGATTGAATATATGAGGGGTCGTTCCTACTCACCCCAAGGTTCAGATTTCGACCAGGCGAGTCAGGCGTGGCTGGAGTTGCAATCCGACCCAGGAGCAGTTTTTGACCTCGAGTACAACCTCGACGCATCGCAGTTGCGACCACAGGTGACCTGGGGTACCTCCCCGGAAATGGTGATCAACATCGATGACGTGATCCCTGATCCAGCCAATGCACCGGACAAGGTCCGCTCCCAGGATTGGTCCCGGGCGTTGGCGTACATGGATCTCATCCCTGGCACCCCAATCAGCTCGGTAGTTCTGGACAAGGTATTTATTGGGGCCTGCACCAATGGAAGAATTGAAGACTTACGAGCAGCCGCTGCAGTGGTCAAGGGGCGAGTTGTGGCCGACACCGTTAAACAGGTGCTCGTGGTACCGGGTTCAGGGCTGGTGAAAAAACAGGCAGAAGCGGAAGGTCTGGATCAGGTGTTTACCGAGGCTGGATTCGAGTGGCGTGAACCTGGTTGCTCGATGTGTCTGGCCATGAATGAAGATTGCCTGGAGCCCGGGGAACGCTGCGCTGCTACTTCTAACCGGAATTTTGAGGGTCGCCAAGGGTACGGCGGCCGCACCCATCTCGTATCGCCCGCAATGGCGGCCGCGGCCGCCATTGCGGGGCACTTTGCCGACCCAGCGAAACTCTGAGGAGAGATCGGTAATGGAAAAATTTGTTAAGTATTCAAGTACGATTATCCCCATAGACCGCAGCAACATCGATACTGATGCGATCATTCCGAAGCAATTCCTTAAATCTGTTGAGAAATCCGGTTTTGGTGGCAACCTCTTCGATACTTGGCGCTATCTGGATCAAGGCGAACCGGGGCAGGACTGTGTTGGGCGGCCACTGAATGACGATTTTGTACTGAACCACGACAGCTACCATGATGGACGCATCCTCATGTCCCGGGAGAATTTCGGGTGCGGATCATCTCGGGAACACGCCGTTTGGGCGCTTCGTGACTTTGGCATCCGCACGGTACTTGCGACTAGTTTTGCGGATATATTCTTTAATAATTGTTTCAAAAATGGGGTACTTCCAGTGGTTCTGCCAGGCGCTGATATTGATCGTTTGTTTGCGAGTGATCAAGACGAGGGGCCTGTTGAGATGGAAGTTGACCTTGCGCGTCAGTCCCTGACAACTGGGGATGGCCGCGTCTATCGTTTTGAAATTGATGAATTTAAAAAGAACTGCCTGCTCGAAGGACTTGACGACATCGCCCTGACGCTGCAGCACGCGGGTGATATCGACGATTATGAGCAGCGACGGGCCCGACAGGTTCCGTGGTTGTTTCGCGATCTAGATTAGCCTCGCCAGCCGTTTTACCGTTATTTTTCGTTGACATAACCCCAGATATGTTTTCGCAAAAACCCAACGTTGCGATTGTCGGTTCGACCGGTGCGGTTGGCCAGGCCATGGTCGCCATACTTGAGCAGCGAGAGTTCCCAGTGGGAACCCTTTACCCTTTGGCGAGTGAGCGGTCTGCTGGGAAAACCGTGATGTTTCGCAACAAGGCAGTGTCGGTTGCGTTGCTGGAGTCATTCGATTTCTCAGACGTAGAGGTAGCTTTTTTTTCAGCGGGTGCCAGTGTATCTGCCAAACACGCGGCCCGCGCTGTTGCCTCTGGCTGTGTGGTGATCGATAACACCTCGCATTTTCGTAATGACCCGGCAATTCCGCTGGTCGTGCCAGAGGTCAACCCCAGTGCGCTGTCCTCGCACGCTGGCATTATCGCTAATCCGAACTGCTCGACCATACAGATGGTAGTAGCGCTTAAGCCGATTTACGATGCCGTCGGGATTACACGGATTAACGTTTGCACCTATCAGGCGGTGTCGGGGGCAGGGAATAAAGCTATGGAAGAGCTTGCCGGACAGACTGCGGCTCTACTCAATGGTAGGCCGGTGGAGGCCAAAGTTATGCCCAAGCAAATTGCATTCAATGCGATCCCTCACATCGACAGTTTTCAAGAAAATGGCTACACCCGCGAAGAGATGAAAATGGTCTGGGAGACACGTAAGATTCTTGAAGACCAAACCATCGGTGTAAACCCAACCACGGTGCGCGTTCCGGTCTTTTACGGCCATTCAGAAGCGATTCATGTAGAGACCCGGGAAAAAATTAGCGCCCAGCAAGCTCGTAAACTCTTAGGCGCTGCCCCAGGGGTGACGGTTGTTGATGAGCGAGTGGACGGCGGGTATCCGACCGCCGTCACTGAGGCAACCGACGCAGATCCGGTGTTTGTTGGTCGGATCCGGGAGGACATATCTTGCGAAAAAGGCCTTTGTCTATGGGTAGTATCAGACAATATCCGCAAAGGAGCGGCGCTTAACAGCATTCAGATCGCTGAGCATTTGCTGACACAGGAAGGCCCGGCTTAACCGCATTTCGAATACCTAAGAGATAAATACTGATGGGTGGCAGGTTAAACCCTGCCTATAATCGGAGTTATGCGTGGCGTTTGTGACTCAGAACTGTCGATCGAGGTAAAAAGGCGCGAGGTCACTCGTGGAGTTGCCTGGCCTCTTGGCGTGGCACTTCTGTTCGTCGCGTCTGCCGCCTTGCAGGCCGTCGAACTGTCAACACTCACGGTAAACTCATATCTGTACGAGCCGTTTAAGGCAGAGATCACTCTGGAGGGAGTGCCCGATGGTAATTTCCCTCAGGACCTTTCGGTTGGTCTAGCCTCTGCCCAAACCCATGCAGCGTCAGGATTAATTCTGAATCCCACACTTGAGGATTTTGAATTTTCATTTGACCCCGAACCGGATCGACCACGTATCCGGATTAGATCATCACAGCCGGTCAAGGCGCCTTTTCTTCGGTTTGTAATTCAGGTTGACACAGCCTCTGGCCGATTACTGCGGGACTACACCGCGATTCTGGATCCGCCAAACTATTTCTATTTCTCAGCTCCGCAAGAGCACGAGGCGTCCGAATCATTAGGTGCCGACACCTTGTACCCCGGAGAACGGTATGGGCCGGTGCGTCCCGGGCAGACACTGATTCAAATTGCGCGCGGTCTTAAAGCGGAACCATCGACCACCTTGCACCAGAAACTGGCCGCGTTAGTTGCCGACAATCCGGATGCCTTTATTGATGGCAATATGAACAGTTTGCGCGAGGATTCCTTGCTGCATATGCCATCCCAAAGACTGATGTTCAACAACGATGCTGCAGCCGCGAGGTTGATTTACCAGGATCACCTTATGGGTTGGCTGGAAGGGCAGGCTCAGGCAGAGCCAACTCAGAGTGCAAAGAGAAACTGGGTGGCGGTAACCGCTATGGAGGGTTCTGAAGCCTTGGCATCCTCGGGCATCGATGACCAGTCTGGCACAGACTACGTCCTGCGCATCGTTCAGCCTGGACCGAAGATTACCAAGGCTTCTGATCACGCTGACTCCGACCCATCTGTAACAGTTTCTGATGCGACTATCGAAATGACCAGCGCACGAGACAATCAGATAATTGGGTTGACCGAGAGGCTGACCAACGTAGAAGAAGCGCTTGGCTCCAAGGAACTTGAAAACAGCCAGTTAAACCAGCAGGTCGAGCTGCTTCAAATGCAGTTAGAAAAAACCATGCAACTGATCGAGTTGCAGGAAACGCAGTTAGCCCTGGCACAGCGGCAACTCGAGGTAATGCTGAGCCAGCAGACCGAGGGGCCGGGTATAGTCCAAACAGCTTCGTCTGGCGATAGCCCGGCTGATGTCGAACCCAAAGAAGCTGGCATGACCGCTGACCAGCCCGATACAAGCCCTGCTGGAGGGGCTCAGACTCAGGCGCCCCCGCAAACGGCCAGCACGGGCGCCGAGCCGACCCTCGAGGGCGACTCATTACCTGCGCTCGATCGCCCAGTGGGCACATTGGCTTCGGGCGAACCCGCTGAACCGACAGCGGCTCCGCCGTGGGAAGACCCGGCACAGGCACTGGATTGGGCTACCGAGTGGGGGCAGTTTCTGATCTCCAAAGTGGCTGATTGGTTTGATGTTGGGCTCGAAATGGCTGGGACGCTTAAAGTAACTGTCCCAGGCTCTATCGGCAATTCAGAAAACATGCCTGTGTTGCTGGCGCTGTTGGTCTTGCTGCTTGCCTGGATCCTGATTCGCCGTCGCAGGGCGCGCAAAATCGACTTTGACGAAAGCGGCCTCGCGCCGGACCCGGATCGGCTTCAGAAAGGTTCGATCTTCCGTTCACAAGCGATCGAACCGGCGCCTGATTCAACAGCGCAACAGGAGCATAGTCAGCGCGAAGAAAGTATGGGCGCAGAGTTTGTTACTGAGATCGAGACCCAACGAGGCGTCGCGGTACAAAGCGATGAAGTGGACCCACTGGCAGAGGCTGAGATCTATCTTGCCTATGGCCGCGGTGCGCAGGCGGAACAGACCCTGCGTGATGCGATACGGCGGACTCCTGAACGCAGCGAGCTTAAGATTAAATTGCTCGAGGTGTACCAGACCCTGGGACAAAACGAGCAATTTGACCGCCTAACCCAAGAGCTTTCAGAGGTTCTTGAACCAAATTCTCCGGAGTGGGCTAATGTAATTGCGCTCGGTGGCACTCCCGAATCATCGAACCTGAACTTGAAGGACGTGAGTAGCGACAGCGTCCCAGTAGACTTAAGTGAGAATCACCACGACCCGGTCGCGCCAGTTGCGCCCACGCCGGCGACTACAACCCAGGCGGTGGATGAGTTTGACCAGGGGATGGAATTCGAGGTTGAGACTGATGTGAGCCCCGCAACGCCAAGAGCTGAACCCGAAAAAATATCATCGGCTCCACAGAATCCGGTGATGGAAGGCGTTGAGGACGCAATAGAGTTCGACATCGAAGTCCCCTTGCCCGCGGAAGAAAGCCTTAGGGACAACCCCATCTCCCCGGTAACGCCAGAGGTGTCCGCTGACACACCCTCCAGCTCGGAGCTTTTGGCCGGCGCGGAATCGGCTACCCAACTGGATCTTGCCAGCGCCTATCTAGAGATAGGTGATGTCAAGACTGCAAGAGAACTGCTAGAGGCGGTAGTCCGGGAAGGTGATCCGGCGCAGATAGCCAGGGCACAAGCACTGCTAGCAGATATAGAGTCAGCCTGACCGAAAGCGCCCGGGCCAGCTCTCAATTAATTTAAGGAAAGGATTATTACAGGCGAACCCCGCTCGCCAGCTTAGAGACCAGCGAGCAGACATTATCCAGCAGAACTGGTAGGGGTTGATCCTGCTCATCCAGATTGTTCTTAATTTCCGAAACGATAGCAGATCCGACCACCGCGGCATCAGCCGAGGCGGTCACGGTGCGGACTTGCGCGGGATCTTTAATTCCAAAACCTACGGCGAGCGGAAGGGCCGTATGCGTTCGTAGTCGACTGATCGCATCGTCAATAGAATCGGAACTGGCTGAACGAGTGCCGGTGATTCCAGCAATAGATACGTGGTAGACGAAACCGCTGGCATTTTGCAAAACTTTGGCCAAGCGCTTATCGTTAGTGGTTGGTGTCACCAGTCGTATCCAGTGTAGGCCAGCGGTCCGGGCCGGATCGCACAGTTCATCATCCTCCTCAACCGGTAGGTCGACCAGAATGAGACCGTCAACCCCTGCGTTTACTGCGTCACTGACGAAGCGGGTCGTTCCATACTGATAGATAGGATTGAAGTACCCCATCAGTATTACCGGGGTGCGTTGATCGACGGTTCGAAATTCCGACACCATATCCAGGGTCTGCCTGAGCGAGGCGCCTTGTTTTAGCGCTCTTAAACTGGCCGCCTGAATGGCCGGGCCGTCTGCCATGGGATCAGAGAATGGCATGCCCAACTCTATGATATCCGCCCCCGACTGAGGCAAACGTTTCATTAGAGCGAGGCTGGTAGTTGGATCAGGGTCGCCAGCGGTAATAAAAGTTACCAGGCCCCCTCGTTTCATTTCAGCGAGCTCAACGAAAGTATCAGTGAGCCGATCCGGGCGAATTTGTGAAGTCACAAGTCGATCCCCAGCGCGTGTGCAACTGTAAAAATATCCTTGTCCCCTCGACCACACATATTCATAACAATGATTTGATCCTCTTGCAGCTCGGGAGCCAATTTGCGAACATGAGCCAAAGCATGTGCGGGTTCCAGAGCCGGGATAATCCCTTCGGTCCGACAGCACATTTGAAAAGCATCCAAGGCCTCAGCGTCTGTGACAGATACATATTCCACCCGGCCGACATCATGCAGCCAGGAATGTTCTGGGCCGATCCCTGGGTAATCCAATCCCGCGGAGATGGAATGAGCGTCGTTGATCTGGCCATCATCGTTTTGTAGCAGGTAAGTGCGGTTACCATGCAGCACACCGGGCCGCCCACCGGTCAGTGAAGCGGCATGTTTATCGGTATCAACGCCGAGCCCGCCCGCCTCGACTCCTATCATCCTGACGGAGTCATCAAGAAAGGGATGGAACAGGCCCATGGCGTTGGAGCCGCCACCGATACAGGCTACGAGGGCATCGGGCAGTCGGCCCTCGGCACTTAGTATCTGTTCGCGGGTCTCGCGGCCGATAACGCTTTGAAAGTCTCGAACCATGGCCGGATAGGGGTGAGGGCCGGCCACTGTTCCGATAATATAGAAAGTGTCTTCAACGTTTGCCACCCAGTCGCGCAAGGCATCATTCATTGCGTCTTTGAGTGTGCCGGTTCCGCTGGTTACCGGAATCACCTCAGCGCCGAGAAGTTTCATCCGAAACACATTAGGGGCCTGGCGTTCGATGTCGGTAGCGCCCATATAAACAACGCAGGGCAGGTCGAACAAGGCACACACGGTCGCGGTGGCTACGCCATGCTGGCCCGCACCTGTCTCGGCAATGATTCGTGATTTACCCATCCGCTGGGCAAGCAGAATCTGCCCGAGCGTATTATTGATTTTGTGTGCTCCGGTATGATTGAGTTCATCACGTTTGAAATAGACTTTTGCGCCACCGAGTGTTTCCGTGAGGCTGCGGGCAAAATGCAGGGGGCTCGGCCTACCGATGTAGTGCTCAGCGTAGTAATCAAACTCTTCTCGAAATTCAGTCGACTCACACGCGGCAGCGTAAGCCGCTTCGAGTTCCAAGATCAGTGGCATCAGCGTCTCAGCAACGAAACGTCCCCCAAAAATCCCAAAGTGGCCTCTCTCGTCGGGCCCGCTTCGATATGATTCGAGTTTTTCGGGAACGTTGCTATCAGTTGCCATCAATATCATTTCCTATCCAGTTCGGCGTTCAGAGTCAATTAAATGACACAACCCTTGCGCTCAAAATATTCCAAGTGAGAGGTACAATAGTCGCTGATTCTGAGCAGTGAATTCTACATCACCTATCTTTTTTCGGTACCAAGTCAATGATTGATCACTCTGATGTCTTGTCGGCCGGCCAGCGCTATGCGCTCGGTGTTGAGTACGATGGGAGCCGTTTTCATGGATGGCAGGTGCAGTCGGGGGTGAGCACGGCGCAGGAGTCTCTCGAACGCGCTTTGGGCCGTGTTGCTTCACATCCAGTTCGGGTAATTACCGCCGGGCGGACCGATGCGGGCGTGCACGCATCCGGGCAGGTCGTTCATTTCGATAGCCATTCAGACCGGCCTCTTAAAGCTTGGTCGCGGGGTACCAATACGTTGACACCCCCCGGCCTGGTAGTGACCTGGGCAATTCCGGTGAGTGCCGGCTTTCATGCACGCTTCAGTGCGATCGGTCGGTCGTACCGCTACATTATTTTCACCAGGCCGATGCGGCCTACCTTTCTGTCTGGAAAGGTCACCTGGGATCACCGAAGTCTCAACATTGACCAGATGGCTAAAGCGGCTGTTGCTCTGGTGGGCCGTCATGATTTCTCGGCGTACCGCGCCAATGCCTGCCAGTCCCGACAACCGACTCGGGAAATAAGGTCGCTTGAGGTTCGTGGTTCTGGCCCATGGGTTTGGATCGACATCGAAGCTGATGGATTTTTGTATCACATGGTCCGAAATATCGCCGGAGTATTGATGGCGATCGGGTCGGAAGAGCGGCCAGTCGGATGGGCTCGGGAGGTTCTGGAAAGTCGCGATCGGCGGGCCGGCGGGGTTACAGCGCCACCGCATGGCCTTTATCTCACCGAGATTCGGTACCCGGAGGAATTTAGATTGCCCCCAGCAACACCGGCTTGCCGCTTCTGGTAGCGGGAGTCCCGCGGTTTAGGCGCTAGCCGTTAGAATACACTGGTGCGGACCCGGATCAAGATATGTGGAATCACCCGTGCGAGCGACGCGGCGGTCGCGGTCGCGGCCGGGGTCGATGCGGTAGGCTTGATCTTTTTCCCCCCGAGTCGACGTGCCGTGAGCATGAATGACGCAGCAGCAGTTGGCCGCGAGATTCCCGCGCTGGTCGACCTGGTCGGGGTGTTCGTCGATCCTGCGCCGGGGCAGGTGGAGGCGGTGCTGGATCAAGTGCCAGTGACCGTGCTTCAGTTTCATGGTAATGAAACAGCGTTGGTCTGCGAGCAATTTAAGTTGCCCTATATAAAGGCGGTGCGGATGAAACCGAAAATCGACCCTCTTCAAGCGGATCAGCTGCATCCGAATGCAGGTGCTTTGTTGCTTGACACCTACCGCCAGCAGGAAGTCGGAGGAACCGGTGCTTCCTTCGACTGGACGCAGGCTCGAGTCAAAGCCCGGGCGCCCATTATCCTGGCTGGCGGCCTTTGCACCGATAATATCCCCGAGGCCCTGGCCCAATCAGACGCCTGGGGGGTAGATGTCAGTACTGGTGTGGAGGTTATGCCGGGGCTTAAAGATGCTGAAAAAATAAAGATGTTTTGCCGAGCCGTCAGGGAATTTGACGGGCAAAGGCGGACCTCCTAGACCGATGAGCTGGTTTGATCGACTCATCCCGCCGAAGATCAAAGGTGTCGGGGCGGCCGCGCGCCGAGGGGTGCCGCAAGGCCTGTGGCAAAAATGCGACCAATGCAGTGCAGTTCTATATGGCGCTGATCTGGATCGGAGTCTTCAAGTTTGCCCAAAATGCGGGCACCATATGCGCTTATCCGCAAGGGCCAGGCTACAGGGGTTTTTTGATGATTCCAGTTTTCAAGAGATTGGATCCAAAGTTCGCTCGGTAGATGTTTTACGTTTCCGGGATAACAAACGCTATCGGGATCGTCTGGCTGAAGCCCAAAAGCACAGCGAGGAAACTGAAGCGCTTCTGGCGGGTAGCGGCCTAATGAGCGGGATACCGGTAACGGCGGTGGCCTTTGAGTTTAGCTTTCTCGGGGGCTCGATGGGGTCGGCAGTGGGCGAGAAGTTCGTCCGTGCAGCAGATGAAGCGTTGAATAAGCAATCACCGTTGGTCTGTTTTAGCGCGAGTGGCGGCGCGCGGATGCAAGAAGGATTGTTTTCCTTAATGCAAATGGCGAAAACGGCTGCATCGCTCAATCGATTGCGAAAAGCGTCCATTCCTTATATCTCGGTACTTACTGATCCGACAATGGGCGGGGTCTCCGCCAGTCTGGCAATGCTTGGCGACCTGATACTGGCGGAACCTCATGCGCTTATTGGTTTTGCCGGCCCCCGGGTAATCGAGCAGACTGTTCGCGAGACTTTACCGGAAGGTTTCCAGCAATCCGAGTTTTTGCTCGAGCATGGAGCGCTTGACATGGTTGTGGAGCGCCCGGAGCTACGAGCGGTTATCAGCCAGGCACTGGAGACGATGGGTTTTGGCCCAATCGTAGTCCCCCAGGCAGAACTCGTTTTTCCGAACGATCATTCCCCTGCCTAAACGCTCCAGGAGTCGGTCGACTTCGATGGCTAGTCATGCGTCTGGCACCGGACGCCCTTTAGCTCAGTGGCTGGACTATATCGAGTCGATTCATCGGCGCAGTATTGACCTTACACTTGATCGGACTCGGCGCGTGTTGCATCGACTGCAGCCACGTCTACCCCCAATAGTAGTCACGATCGCCGGTACCAACGGTAAGGGCACAACCGCAGAAATGCTTAACGCGGTCTACTGTGAGGCCGGGTATCGGGTTGGGTGCTACACCTCACCTCACCTGGTCAGTTACTGTGAACGGGTCAAAATTGATGGCAAGCCGGTGACGGAAGAAGTCTTGTGCGACGCATTTGAGCGTGTCGAGCAGGCCAGATCTGGAGTTCCATTGACTTACTTTGAATTTGGCACGATTGCAGCACTGGATCTTTTAGGTCATGCGGACGTTGAAGTTGGCATTCTTGAGGTGGGATTGGGAGGGCGACTCGACGCCGTTAATGCGATTAACCCGGATCTTTGTGTAGTGACCTCGATAGACCTTGACCATAAGGACTGGCTCGGATCGACTCGGGACGCGATTGGCCGCGAAAAAGCTGGAATCTTGCGCTATGGCGGTAAAGTGGTGGTATCAGATCCTAAGCCCCCTCAGTCTGTCCGAAGTGCATTGGAAGTCTTGCGTTGTGACGCGAGGATACTAAACGAGGATTTCTGGATTGAATGGGAAGACGAGAACGTATGGCATTGGCGTCCTGATTCCGATAAATGGCCTGGTGTGGAATCACAATGGAGTGGGAAGGACTCACAGGCAGCTGACGGCAGGATGAATAATCTCGCCGGTACCCTGGCGGCTGTCCACCAATTACAAAGTCGGTTACCGGTTCAGCCACACCACGTCGGCGTGCTTAGTGGCTTGCAAGTCCCCGGTCGCCAGGAAATAATCAGAGGTGATGTAACCCGACTGTTTGATGTTGCGCATAATCATCGCGCAGTCGCTGACCTTGCCGGGATGCTCCGTCGGGCCCGGCCACGCGGCAAGACGCGCGCTGTTTTTTCCCTGCTCAAAGATAAGAATCTCTTTAGTATCGTTGAAGAAATAAAGGATCAGGTAGATTGTTGGTATCTGACCGAGGTGCAGAGCGAGCGGGGGATGAGCCTAGCGGAACTCCGAACTGGCTTGCAAGGTATGAGTATTGCAGACCTGGATAAGTGTCACGGCCCTACGGACGCATACATCCAGGCAGTCCTCGATTCAGCCCCAGGTGACTGGGTAGTGGTGTTTGGTTCTTTTTACCTAGTGGGTGCTATACTGGGATCGTTTTCTGAAAGGACCGTTGCGTAAATGGCTGCGTCACCGGATCTTCCGTTCAACTTGAAGCACCGTCTGATTGGCGCACTGATTCTGGTGGGCGGACCGGTCATCATACTTCCTCTGCTGCTAACCGGGCCCGGGTATTTTCCTGAAAATGCCGCGCCCAGTAGTGACACCTTGTTGCAACCCAGCAGTGAATTTATCTCCAAGATTGATCCGGTCACCGAGTCAACCAGCCTCTTAAAAACAGGCGAGCCGTCAGACGACAGCCTCGCAACCGGTAGCCAGAAAGAACATCAGCCCGAGCGCGAGGTTGATTTACCTGAACCACTGGCCAAATTGACCAGTGGATGGGTTGTACGGGTTGGTGTGTTTGGGGAACTAGCCAATGCAATCAAGCGCCGGTCCGCCTTAGAGGAAAACGATATGATTCCTCAAAGCGAGGAGATTGAATTAAATGGGAGACCGGCAGTTCGTCTGTATCTTGGCCCTTTTTCTACCGAAAGTGAGGCTGAACGCGAAAGTGCTAAAGCGGTGCTCGTTACCGGGGAGCAGGCTTTTGTTGTGAGAACTCCATGAGTCATGCGTTAGCGCTCGCAATTCATCTAGCCACTGACGTTAATGTCTGAGTTAAGTGGGTTTTCGCCCCCGGGGTTATTGGACCTCGTCCTGGTGGGTGCAACCTGCCTGTCCCTTGGAATTGGCCTATTCCGGGGGTTGATTCGCGAAATTCTATCCCTGGTGTCGTGGGTTTTGGCGCTGTGGCTTGCTTATTTATATAGCGATCTTGTGGCGGTTTGGCTCGAGACCTGGCTAAAAAACTCCCAGTTGGCGAATATCATCGGGGCGGTCACCGTTTTTATCGGGGTCTTGCTGACGTTGTCGGTCGCCGGAAGTCTGATCAGTCGTGCGTTCCAGGCCTCAGGACTAACTGGTATGGATAGGCTGTTGGGAGCAGTATTTGGAACGCTGCGTGCCTTATTATTGATCATCGCTCTTCTCCTGCTGGCCCGACTCACCCCAGTTTCGGCCCAGGCTTGGTACAATGAGTCCGTGCTGGTACCGTATCTCGAGCCGGCCGTTGACTGGCTTTCAACCAAAGTTGGTCACTCGCTTGATGGTTCAGGCGTTACGCCCGGGTAGATGACCCTTTCGATCTTTGGTAATTCCACTAAATAGCTTTTAGTCAAAGGAAGAAACGAACAAACTATGTGCGGCATTGTCGGGATTGTCTCTCACCAGCGGGTCAACCAGCTCATTTACGATGCGCTGACCGTCGTGCAGCACCGGGGCCAAGACGCCGCCGGCATAATGACTTGTGACGGCCGTCGAGTGTTCCTGAGAAAAGACAGCGGTTTGGTGCGCGACGTGTTCCAGGAACGGCATATGGTACAGCTTGAAGGTAATATCGGTTTAGGGCATGTTCGTTACCCCACCGCTGGAAGCGACAATCGTTCCGAAGCCCAGCCTTTCTACGTTAACTCCCCGTTTGGTATTGCGTTGGGACATAACGGGAACCTGGTAAATGCTCGCGAACTCAGCCATGAATTATTTCGCGACGACCTACGCCAGTTGAACACGAGCTCAGACTCTGAGGTTTTGCTTAACGTTTTTGCTCACGAACTAAAAGAGGCTGTTGGCCCAAGCCGTGTGAGGCTTGAAAGCGATGATATTTTTCGTGCGGTCACGCGGCTGTATGAGCGTTGCCGTGGTGCGTATGCGGTGGTAGCGATGATTGTCGGACACGGCTTGGTCGCCTTCCGTGATCCTTATGGCATTCGTCCGCTGATTATCGGCAATCGTGAGCAGGAAGCAGGCCCATCTGTCATGATCGCGTCCGAAAGTGTTGCTTTGGATGTTTTGGGGTACGATCACGTCGGCGATGTCGCGCCTGGAGAGGCAGTGTTCGTCCGCGCCGACGGTACGGTCGAGCGAAAAATATGTGCGCCCCGTCCACAACTTGCACCATGCCTTTTTGAATATGTGTATCTTGCGCGCCCTGACTCAATTATCGATAAGGTAGCTGTGTACAAGAGCCGACTTCGCATGGGTGAGAAACTCGCGGAGCAACTTCGGCGCTCGTGGCCAGATCACGATATTGATGTTGTGATCCCCATCCCGGATACCAGTCGTACTTCTGCGCTTCAGCTCGCCAACTCGTTGAGCCTTAAATATCGCGAAGGATTCATTAAGAATCGCTACATAGGTCGAACCTTTATTATGCCGGGCCAGGCAGAAAGGAAGAAATCAGTACGCCAGAAACTAAACGCAATTGACCTCGAATTCCGGGGGAAAAACGTGCTACTGGTCGATGATTCTATTGTTCGTGGTACAACCTCCCAGCAGATCATTCAGATGGCCCGTGATGCAGGGGCTGCGAAGGTCTACTTTGCTTCAGCAGCTCCACCGGTACGTTTCGCCAATGTTTATGGTATTGACATGCCCGCGCCGGACGAACTGGTGGCTAGTGGACGTTCAGAGGAAGAAATCAGGGTTTTCATTGGGGCGGATAGATTGATTTACCAAAGGCTGGACGACCTGGTCGCAACGATTAAAGAGGGCAATCCCGACATTGAGCAGGTTGACGCCTCTTGTTTCGACGGTAAGTACGTCACCGGAGATGTGACTCACGAATTTCTTCGCGGTGTGGCCGACGAGCGGGGCGATGCTTCTCGTGCACCGGACTCTGGGGCGCTTGATGTTGCCGAGATCAGTGTCTACCACTAAATCACGAGGCGATCGCTTTTGCCGGCGTGCACAAGTTCAAGCGTGTGTTGATCAAGTCGAATAAAACTTGGGGCCTGACCCCAGTCCCCTAAGACCACGCGGTGGGCGCTCACAGACCCGGGTAACGATAACTGGTGAACTGCAGGTCGATGAGTATGGCCGTGAATAAGTAATTCAACACCATGCAAACGCATAACATCATCAACAGCCCTCTGGGTGACATCCATGATGGCCGAAGCCTTCAAGGTTTTTCCTGATTCACTGCGGTAACGTACAGCCTTGGCCATCTCATCGCGGATGCTTAGCGGTTGGGAAAGAAAATCATCCTGCCAGGCTTGGTCCCGCACCATTTTTCGAAAGACCTGATGACTACGATCGTCTGTGCATAGGTTATCCCCGTGCATTAACAGTATCGACTGGTCTCCAAGCTGTAGCAGATGCTCATCATCAAGCAGCGTGATTCCGCAGCGTTCGGCAAAATCCTTGCCGATAAGAAAGTCACGATTGCCTCTCATGAAACTCGTGCTAATGCCTTGACCAGCAAGTCCGGTCAGGGCCTGCTCTACCTGTTTTTGTCCCAGATATTCACAAGCGTCATCGCCCAGCCAATACTCAAAGAGGTCTCCAAGAATAAAAAGTGAATCGCCAGGGTTGAGTTGTTTGAGATAGGCGCGGAATCGCACCAACAGGGCATCTTCGGCAGGCGTTAAGTGTAGATCGGAAATAATATGAATCAAGACGAGTCTCCCCGGTGGGCCTGGGCACGCTTTTTACAAATAGGCGGATTACCCGGTTGGCGGCCCGGAGGGTTTTGGTTAACATTCGCCCCCCGTTCCCCTTTAAGATTCTCGCTATGCCGTTGCGTATTTATAACAGTCTAACCCGAACCAAAGAAATCTTTACCCCGTTGAGCCCAGGGGTAGTGCGCATGTATGTCTGCGGTATGACGGTCTATGATTATTGCCACTTGGGTCACGCCAGGGTTTTGGTTATTTTTGATATGGTGGTTCGGGTTCTCAGGGCAAAAGGGTTTGAGGTCCGCTATGTACGCAATATAACTGATATCGATGACAAGATTATCGTCCGGGCGGCAGAGTTGAACGAGCCTTTCGACGTTGTAACAGAACGGTTTATCACAGCGATGCACGAGGACGAAGACCTGTTGAATGTGATCCGCCCAGACCAAGAACCCCGTGCCACTGGATATATTGCTGAGATCCTGAATATGATTCAAACCCTTGAAGAAAAGGGTTTTGCCTACGCGGCAAAAAATGGCGATGTGTATTTTCGTGTGCGTGGATTCGATGGGTATGGTGCTTTGTCAGGTCGCTCGCTCGATGCTCTGATGGTAGGAGCCCGGGTAGAAAAAGACGAGGCAAAAGATGATCCGCTTGACTTTGTCCTGTGGAAAGCAGGCAAGCCCGGGGAGCCGAGCTGGCAATCGCCTTGGGGAGCTGGTCGTCCGGGCTGGCACATCGAGTGTTCGGCGATGTCAACGTGCTGCCTTGGTGATAACTTCGATATCCACGGTGGCGGGATGGATTTACGTTTTCCGCATCATGAGAATGAAATCGCCCAAAGTGAAGGGGCAACCGGTCGCAAGTTCGTAAACACCTGGATGCATAATGGTTACGTTCAAATTGATCAAGAAAAAATGTCCAAGTCAACGGGCAACTTTTTTACAATCCGCGAGATCCTTGCTCAGGATACGGATGCCTCCCGCGCTGGAGAGGTGATACGTTTCATGATCCTGTTAAGTCATTATCGCAGCCCTTTGAATTTTTCAGAGCAAGGCCTGATGCAGGCGCGTGCCGGTCTGGAGCGACTGTATCTTGTGCTGCACAAAGGTAGGGGGTTAAATGGTGCGTGTGACAAAGAGTGCCCGGATCGTTACCGCGTGCGGTTTGATGAGGCGCTTGAAGACGATTTCAATACTGCTGCTGCAATCGCTGTCCTTTTTGATGCCGCAAGGGAGATCAACCGGGACTTGGATGCCAATAATAGGGGTATTGCCGGGGCGGGAATCAGCCAATTACGCGAACTTGCTGGTTCGCTGGGATTACTTTATCAGGAGCCTGCCCGGTTTCTTGGGTTGTCGGGCCACTTGGGCGCAAGCAAGGAGGATATTGACCTTAGAGTTGGCGCTCTGATTGAGCAACGTGCCCAGGCTCGGCGCGATGGCAACTACACGGAGGCAGACACAATCCGCTTGCAGTTGGAAAATCAGGGCATTGTTCTTGAGGACCTTGAAGACGGGACGACAATATGGCGCCGGCATTGAATTTACAGCATGCTACCGAACTGTTTATAATTTAAGTTGTTGGTTCGTTTCTGATTTCTATCGGCCACTAGGCAACTCCCACTCTTCTACCGAGGTTCATATATGGAACTGACCGGCGCTCAGATCGTCGTTCAAAGCCTGAAAGATGAAGGCGTCGATATTGTTTTCGGTTATCCCGGAGGCGCGGCACTGCACATCTATGATGCCTTTTATGCCCAAGAGGAGGTGAGGCATATTCTGGTTCGCCACGAGCAGGGAGCAACCCACGCTGCTGACGGATACGCCCGTGCTACCGGAAAACCTGGCGTCGTGTTGGTCACATCAGGCCCTGGGGTCACCAATACGATAACGGGTATTGCTACCGCCTATATGGATTCGATCCCGATGGTCATCCTGACCGCCCAGGTACCGACGAGTCTGATCGGGGATGACGCCTTTCAGGAGGTCGATACTTTCGGGATCACCCGACCGTGCGTGAAGCATAATTATCTCGTTCGCGACGTCAAGGATCTCGCAACAACGATCAAAAAAGCGTTTTTCATTGCCAATTCAGGTAGGCCCGGACCGGTAGTTGTCGATATCCCTAAGGATGTCACAGCGAATAAGACCGAGTATCTTTATCCGGAAACCGTGCAGATCCGCTCTTATGCCCCGGTCAAAAAAGGGCATTCCAAGCAGATCTCACGTGCAGCTAAGTTACTGCTTTTGGCCAAACGTCCGGTGATCTACTCTGGGGGCGGTATCATTCTTTCCGGTGCGTCAGGTGAGCTTACAGCCCTGGTCGACATACTGGGGTACCCATGCACAAATACGTTGATGGGGCTGGGCGGACTGGCGTCGGATCATCCTCAATTTTTGGGCATGCTTGGCATGCACGGAACCTACGAAGCAAACATGGCGATGTACGAGTGCGATGTGATGCTTGCGGTAGGCGCCCGTTTCGATGATCGTGTGACCGGTGACCTTAAGAAGTTTTCTCCGCACGCCCGAATTATCCACATTGATATCGACCCAGCATCGATTGGCAAGAACGTCCGGGTAGAAATTCCTATAGTGGGCGATGCCTCGGTAGTGCTGGGGCAACTTGTGAGTGTAATACGAGGGAGCGCGGATCAGCCAGATGCCGAGAGTCTTGGCAAATGGTGGGAACAGATCAAACAGTGGCAAAGCCGCGATTCACTTGGGTTTGAAACCAGCACAGAGGTGATCAAACCTCAGTTCGTAGTGCAGAAACTGCACGAAATAACAGGTGGCGATGCGTTTGTTACCTCGGACGTGGGCCAGCATCAGATGTGGGCCGCCCAGTACTATGGTTTCAGCAACCCGCGTCGCTGGATCAATTCTGGTGGACTTGGGACTATGGGCTTTGGATTGCCTGCTGCCATTGGTGTCCAGTTAGCTCATCCTGGGGCCACAGTAGCTTGCGTAACCAGTGAGGCCAGCATCATGATGTGCATCCAGGAGTTATCCACCTGCAAGCAGTATGATCTGCCACTCAAAATTGTTAATTTGAACAATCGATATATGGGCATGGTTCGGCAATGGCAGGAGTTTTTCTACGATCGGCGTTACTCACATTCATACATGGACTCGTTGCCAGATTTTGTTGAGCTTGCTGCCAGTTTTGGACACGTCGGTGTCAAAATTGAAAATCCAGGAGATGTTGAAGACGCTCTGCGCGAAGCCATCGCTACCACGGATAAACTGGTCTTTCTCGACTTCATAACGGACCAGACCGAAAACGTATATCCAATGATTGCGGCCGGTGCCGGGCATAACCAAATGGTATTAAAGCCGAGCGCGGACGGTTCGAAACCCCCCGAGCGGGAACTGGCCTGACGGATGAGGCGAATCCTCTCTTTACTGGTAGAAAACGAGCCTGGCGCCTTATCCAGGGTCGCTGGCCTCTTCTCGGCGCGAGGTTATAATATCGAGTCGCTTACGGTTGCCCCAACTGAGGACGAGTCCCTCTCCCGGATGACTATTGTCACCCGGGGTTCTGACGAGATGATTGAGCAGATTACCAAACAGCTCAATAAATTAATTGACGTGGTTCGCTTATTCGATCTTACTGAGGGGCGACATATTGAGCGCGAACTGCTGCTGCTGAAGGTTCGTGCCCAAGGTGCAGATCGCGAGGAGATCAAAAGACTAGTGGATATATTCCGGGGCCGTATTATCGACGTCGATGAGGAAACCTACACTATTGAACTCACCGGCCCGGGTGATAAGTTGAATGCGTTTGTAGCTGCCTTGCCTTCAGCAGAAGTTCACGAAGTAGTCCGCAGTGGGGTGTCCGGAATTGCCAGGGGTGATCGTGCCTTGCGTCTATAGGGTCACGGATTCATTAATTTACGAAAGTCAGCGTATTGAGAGGAAGCGACAAAATGAAGGTTTTTTATGACAACGATGCCGATCTGAAGATTATTACCGGGAAGACCGTCGCAGTGATCGGGTTTGGCTCTCAAGGACATGCTCACGCCAACAATCTTCGCGACAGCGGCGTCGATGTGATCGTAGGTCTGCGCGAGGACTCAGGTTCCCGGAGTAAGGCAGAGAAAGCTGGCTTGAAAGTCACTTCGGTCCATGAGGCGGTTGCATCGGCCGATATAGTGATGATGCTGGTGCCGGACGAACTGGCCGCAGATTTGTATACGGAGTCCGTTGCTCCCAACCTTAGGGCTGGCGCCGCTCTGGCCTTCGCTCATGGGTTCAATGTGCATTTTGGTTTTATTGAGCCTAGCCCTGAAATTGACGTAATTATGATTGCACCCAAGGGCCCTGGACACCTGGTTCGATCAACCTACACTGAAGGGGGTGGCGTGCCCTGTCTGATCGCGGTAGAGCAGGATCCGAGCGGCACGGCGCGAGAAACAGCACTGTCATACGCCAGTGCCATAGGCGGCGGGCGTGCCGGGGTTATCCAAACGACGTATAAAGAAGAGACCGAGACCGATCTGTTTGGGGAGCAGACGGTCTTGTGTGGCGGCCTGACATCGTTGATACAAGCCGGATTTGAAACCTTGGTCGAGGCCGGATACGCACCCGAGATGGCTTATTTTGAATGCTTGCATGAGACCAAATTGATCGTCGATCTTATCTACGAAGGCGGAATTGCAAATATGCGCTACTCCATCTCCAATACTGCCGAATATGGTGATGTCACTCGGGGACCTCGCGTCATTACTCCAGAAGTAAAGGCCGAAATGAAAATCATCCTTGGCGAAATTCAGTCCGGCAAATTCGCCCGCGAGTGGATGGCAGAGAGTCGCTCTGGCAGTAAGCGATTTAACGGGCTGCGAGAGCAGGGCGAAACCCATCAGATAGAGGCGGTCGGTGCGAATCTGCGCGACATGATGCCGTGGATTCAGAAAGGTAAGCTGGTTGACAAGGAGCGCAACTGAGTTGCGCAACTTCGGGCACTGACAGCCGCTGTCGTCTCGAGGTGGGTCAGGCCGTGATTGCCCGAGAGGGCTGGAGCCGAATTGCGATTGTTCTGGGGGTCGCGGCGACAATACACGCGCTGGCTGGGCTTTGGTGGGCACTCCCATGTTGGCTTGTCTGTGCGCTGGTTATTCAGTTTTTCCGAGATCCCAAGCGCATCATCCCCATACAACCCGGGATAGTTGTTGCCCCCGCCCATGGCCGGGTGGTAAGCATCGGACCCGGTGAAGATCCGTTCAGCGGTGCCAAAGCAATACAAATCAGCATCTTCATGAATATCTTCTCTGTTCATTCAAACCGGATTCCGGCGAGCGGCGATATAACCCAACGGCGGTATCATCCTGGGCGGTTCTTTAACGCCGAGCTGGATAAGGCCTCTCAGGAAAACGAACGCTGCGCGATCAGTATCCACACGGATAATGGTTTTGATGTCAGTTGTGTTCAGATTGCCGGCTTAGTTGCACGGCGGATACTGACTTACGTGAAAGTTGGCGACCGAGTTCAACACGGCCAACGATTTGGATTTATAAGGTTTGGCTCGCGGGTCGACCTGTACCTGCCTCCACAAAGCCGTGTGGTCGCCAGTCTCGGTAAGTGGGTCTTGTCGGGCAGTGATATCATTGCGTATCTACCTGCGTTCGACAAGCCATGACTAATTTTCGAAAGGTCACACCCCTTGAGTCGACAGATAAACCCCCAAAGGGGATTTATATACTGCCGAATCTTTTTACCACAGCGAGCTTATTGGCAGCCTTTTACGCCATTATTCAGTCAACTGTTGGCAATTTTGAGAATGCCGCGATTGCGGTGATTATCGCTGCAGTACTTGACTCGTTGGATGGCCGTGTCGCACGGATGACCAATACCGTAAGTGATTTCGGCAAAGAATATGACTCGCTGGTAGATCTGGTCGCTTTTGGATTGGCTCCAGCCTTGATCCTTTTTGAGTGGGGACTGAAAGACCTTGGAAAAATCGGGTGGTTGACAGCATTTATTTATGTTGCAACTACCGCCTTGAGATTGGCGCGCTTCAATACTCAGGAAAACTCGAGTAAGCGGTATTTTCACGGCTTGCCGTGTCCTGCGGCCGCGGTTCTTCTAGCCGCCAGTGTCTGGGTTGCAGATAGCTACCAACTTTCCGGGGGCCTGTACACCACTTCTGGGTTGGCGGCCATGTTTTTACTTTCCCTTGCCATGGTCAGCAGTTTGCCTTATCGCAGTTTCAAAGATCTGGACCTCAAACACCGAGTTCCGTTTATGACGGTTTTGGTATTGGTACTGGTATTCGTTCTGATCTCGTTTGATCCGCCGCGGGTTCTTTTTTTGGCGTTTAGCTCCTACGCGGCTTCGGGAATTGTTACTTGGGTTCTAAAACATCGCAAGGGCGAAAAAGTTTTTGCACCGTCAGACGATAAATCGGAGTCGTACGATTCGGTGTCAGGATCGGCTCGTGACAAGATGTCTAATTAGTATGAGGCGATTGAATTAACGGCTGAGCAGGGCTTGGTGCTGATGAGGCTTTGCCCTAAAAGGGGGACGCGGTATACTGGCGCAATGCAACCACGGTTTTTCCCTCGAAACATTGCACCAATCACAGGACGGCTGCGACGCGATGCGCGCCTGCTGACCAGCCACGCTCTTCAGATTCTGCTGCGCCGTTTGGCGCACTAATTTCTCAACCATTTATCACTCCGTGCTATCACAGCCGCCGCTGCCAAAGCGAACGGCTATGATTCCGGGTTATCCGGCGCAGTTTCAGCTGAAAACACAATACCTGCTTTGGAGAGTTGAGTATGAGTAGCCAACTAATTATTTTTGACACCACCTTACGAGACGGGGAGCAAAGCCCGGGCGCTTCGATGACAGTGGACGAGAAGGTGCGTATCGCACGCGTTTTAGAAAAACTGGGGGTCGACGTGATTGAAGCTGGGTTCCCTGCCGCCAGCGTGGGCGATTTCGAGGCCGTTCAGAAGGTTGCGAGCCAAATAGGGGATAGCCGTATTTGTGCCTTGGCTCGAGCAAATCCAGGCGATGTGTCTCGCGCCGCGGAGGCGATTCGTGGGGCTCGCGCGTCCCGGATTCATACCTTCATTGCGACCTCTCCGATTCATATGCAGGCCAAGCTACGCATGTCGCCTGAAGATGTGCTCGAGAAAGCGGTAGCAGCTGTTAAGCAGGCCCGCGCCTGCACTGATGATGTCGAGTTTTCAGCAGAAGATGCTGGTCGATCGGATGAGGATTTTCTTTGCCGAATATTTGAGGCCGTGATCGATGCCGGTGCGAGTACCGTAAACGTTCCCGACACGGTCGGCTACACCATGCCTGAGCAATTCGGCGAGATGTTCGCAAGACTGATGAGCCGTATCCCGAACGCCGATAAGGTAGTATTTTCGGTCCATTGTCATAACGACTTGGGTGTCGCGGTTGCGAATTCCTTGGCCGCGGTTAAGGCCGGTGCCCGGCAGGTTGAATGTACGATCAATGGGCTAGGCGAGCGGGCCGGGAACGCTTCCCTTGAGGAGATCATAATGGCCGTGCGCACCCGTCAGGACTTTTTCCCCTGTGATAGCAGGCTCGATACCACCCACATTCTTGCTGCCAGTCGTCTGGTATCCAATATCACAGGTTTCCCGGTGCAACCAAACAAGGCGATCGTTGGGGCTAATGCGTTTGCTCACGAGGCGGGGATACATCAAGATGGCGTACTGAAACAGCGCGACACCTACGAGATCATGCGTGCCGAGGATGTCGGCTGGAGCGCCAATCAGATTGTGCTTGGAAAACATTCAGGCCGGAACGCATTCAGGGAGCGCATGGTTGCTTTGGATATCGAGTTCTCGAGCGAGGCGGAATTGAATCAGGCGTTCGAACGTTTTAAAGAGCTGGCCGATAAAAAACATGAGATTTTTGATGATGATCTTCAAGTGTTGGTCGGGGATAGCGCCGCTTCACATCGGGACGAAACGCTACGGTTTGTTTCATTAAAAACCGTTTCCCAGACTGGCGATTCTCCGGTAGCTGAATTGACTCTTGAAAAGGCCGGCTCTGAAGAAACCGCCAAGACAACCGGCGATGGCCTGGTGGATGCGTCCTTTAGAGCGGTTGACGACATTGTGCCTGGGGATCGAACGCTTCTACTCTATTCGGTTAATGCCATTACAGCAGGGTCCGATTCACAAGGCGAAGTCAGTGTCCGGCTACAGGAACACGGGCGTATCGTTAACGGGCAAGGTACCGATACAGATATCGTTGTTGCATCGGTGAAGGCGTATGTAAACGCCCTCAATAAATTGCATTTGAGTCCCCAACGATTTAATCCGCAAAGTGGCGAAACCGTTTAAGGAATCAGAGCGATGAGGAGCCGCTCCCAGTATCTGCGTGAGATGGGATTGACACCATGGACCCTGAGCGGCGCCACGCGAGTTGTTGCGAGTCAACATGTCGAAACAGTTTCGAGCGATATAGAGTCTTTAGAAAAGGTGCCACCTTCGGGTTGGGCCTCATTACAGCAACAGGTAGGTAATTGCATGAGATGCAGCCTACATACCACCCGGAAAACAACGGTTTTCGGCGAAGGAGATCCTAAAGCGGACTGGCTGTTGGTCGGTGAAGCGCCGGGCGCTGAGGAAGACCGGCAGGGGTTACCCTTTGTAGGGCGCGCCGGCCAATTACTGAATCGAATGTTATTCAGTGCGCATCTTGCGCGCGATGAGGTTTTTGTTGCCAATGTTCTTAAGTGTCGACCACCCGATAACCGGGATCCGTTTGGCGAAGAGGTGGGCACGTGTGAGTCATTCCTGCATCAACAGGTCAAGTTTATTCAGCCCAAAATTATTCTCGCAATGGGACGCTTTGCTGCGCAGGCGCTACTTCGAGCTGATCAGACCATAGGCCAGCTTCGAGGGCGGGTCCACCGGTATCCTGCCTGTGACATCCCATTGGTGGTTACCTATCACCCGGCATATCTTTTGCGTTCACCACAAGCCAAAGCGAAAACCTGGGAAGACCTGGTTCTTGCCCTTACCGAATTTCAAAGAGTGACAAATAGTGAGAATGGTTGACAATCCGCGAAGCTGCCCCGTTCGCATGCGTACCTGCGGCGCTGGCGCGGCGGGTTCCCTGGAATCGCGTGTCTCGCGTGGGCCTTGGACTGTGCAGATTAATGTTGCCGCGTAAAAACTCGACGGGATCAGGAGTAGCCGGTGCCAAGGCCTTAGCCACCCACACCGGACTCAAGGCTTGGTTTGATGGACCTCTTGGAAAGGCTGTCTCACGGGCTGCAGTTGAAAAAAGTTCTGAATTAATACCGCGCACCTATTACCCCACAGGGCTGCAACTGGGACCTGGTCCAGAAGATTTTCTTTCAAAGGTGGACCTTGGGCTCGCGATTCATTCTCCGAGCACCCGCGCTTCGAATCCCCAGTGCACTCTCACCACCGCAAGCGAGGCACTGCCATTTAGTGCGCGCTCTATCGATTTGCTTATCCTCCCTCACACGCTGGATTTTTCGAATGAGCCGCACCGGGTCCTGCGTGAGGCAGGCTCGATTCTGGCGGCAGAGGGAATTCTCGTCGTTTGCGGTTTTAATCGATGGAGTCTGTGGGGTCTCAGGCGGGCTGTAACCTTTCGCCCGAGGCCCTCGCCCTGGAGCGGCGATTTTCTGTCTCCTGCAAGAGTTCAGGATTGGATGCGCCTGCTTGGTTTGGAAATACTAGGGGGTAAAATGATGTTCTATCAGCCTCCCGTTAGTGCGCCGGGCCTGCTTCGGAAATCCGACTTTCTCGAAAAGGCGGGCGACCGTTGGTGGCCGCTTCTGGGTGGGGTCTACTTACTCGTCGCCCGTAAAAAGCGACTGGGATTCACCGGTGCCAAACAAAGAATGGCGAGGCATCGTCCGTTCAGCATCGATGCGATGGCACCGACAATTCCTCGTCAAACTAAGATCGGAGGGCCTAGATTGTGAAAATACAGACCGGGGGCGAGGGAGAAGTTCGCATCTTCACCGACGGGGCCTGTCGCGGAAACCCGGGAATAGGAGGCTGGGGTGTACTCATTATTTGTGAGTCCTCGCAAACTGAGCTTTTAGGGGCTGAACCCGCTACAACCAACAACCGTATGGAACTTAAAGCGGCGATAGAGGGTCTCGAAGCAGTAGGGCTCAACCAACCGGTCGCGATCTATACAGACTCACAGTACGTCCGCAACGGCATTACCGACTGGATGACTAATTGGAAGCGAAATGGCTGGCGTACAGCATCGCGCAAAGCGGTCAAAAATCAGGACTTATGGGAGGCATTAGACAATGCAAGGCAGGCTCGGTCAGTCAGTTGGCACTGGGTCCGGGGTCATAGTGGGCACCCCGAAAACGAACGTGCCGATGCTCTGGCAAATCGGGCAATAGATGATTATTTGAAAGATGGGGAGAGAAATTGACTACACGATTGGTTGTTTTGGATACTGAGACGACAGGACTTGATGCAACGGCCGGTCATCGGGTGATCGAAGTGGGCGGCGTAGCTATTTCAGATCGAAAGCACAGTGATGAGCAATTTCATTCTTACCTTAACCCTGAGCGCAGCATCGATGCTGCCGCTCTTGAAGTCCACGGGATCACAGAATCCTTTCTCGCCGATAAACCATTGTTCAAAGATGTCCTGGAATCGTTTTTCAAGTTTGTGACGGGCGCAGAATTGGTTATTCATAACGCCCCGTTTGACTTGGGTTTTCTTAATAATGAACTCGAGTTGGCGGGTGATCCCCGCAGGCTTGAGGACTTCTGTACGGTAACAGACACTCTGAAGTTGGCCCGCGAACTTCACCCGGGGCAGCGCAACAGCTTAGATGCCTTATGTCGCCGTTATGGGGTCGATAACTCCGGTCGGACCCTCCACGGGGCACTACTTGATGCTGAAATTCTGGCTGATGTTTACTTGGCGATGACCGGGGGACAAACCGATTTGCAGCTAGAAGGGGTTTTGGGTCAGATCGAAATGGATCGACAACTGGGCAGGTCTGGCAGTAACGCCCGGCGAAATTTCGCGATAATTTCCGCCTCGGATGAAGAGTTGACTGCGCATCGCAAATGGGTTGAACTGTTGGGCGCAAGCAGCGTCTGGAATTCAGTGGATTCGTCTGGCGACAATGAATCGGGTTGAAATATTCCGATACAAGAGTGCCACGGGCTTTTTACTCTACTTTCTAACTTAAGCATCCATTGACTTAAAATACGCGAAGAAAGGAAAAATTGAATGTCAGTCGATCAAAGCAGAGGAACGTCAGATGAATGATAGTGTTGTTTACAAGGTTAATTCAACCTTTGCGCAAGGGGCCCATCTCAATGAAGAGCAGTACCTGCGTATGTACCAGCAATCGATCGCGGACCCGAATAGTTTCTGGGCGGATCAAGCTGAGAAATTTGTCAGTTGGTTTAGCCCCTGGCATACGGTAAGCAATTGGGACTACCACACCGGGAAAATCCGGTGGTTCGAAGGGGCGACCCTAAACGTTTCCTATAACTGTATTGACCGGCACCTCGAAACCCGATCCGATCAGGTGGCAATAATCTGGGAAGGTGACGATCCGACCGACAATAAGAAGTTGACCTACCGGCAGCTGCATGACCAGGTTTGCCGATTTGCGAATGTTCTTAAGGACCGGGGTGTCAGCAAGGGCGATTGTGTGTCCATTTACATGCCCATGATTCCAGAAGCCGCGGTGGCGATGTTGGCCTGCGCACGTATTGGCGCAATTCACTCAGTCGTTTTCGGTGGATTCTCACCGGAGGCGCTACGGGATCGAATCCTAGATTCTGACTGCCGGGTGGTAATTACTGCGGACGAAGGACCACGCGGCGGCAAGGCGGTACCCTTAAAGGCTAATGTGGAGACAGCACTCGCCGGGTGTCCGGATGTCCACACGACTATTGTGGTGCGGCGGACCGGCAGTGATGTGCCTGCCAGTGCTAGCCGTGATGTTTGGTATGACGAAGCTATGGCAGTTGCATCGCCTGATTGTGATCCGGAGCCCATGGGTGCCGAGGACCCACTTTTTATATTGTATACATCCGGTTCTACCGGGAAGCCAAAAGGAGTTCTACATACCTGCGGCGGATACCAACTGTACACTGCGATGACCCATCGCTATGTGTTTGACTATCACGATGGCGATGTCTACTGGTGCACTGCTGATGTTGGCTGGATCACTGGGCATAGCTATATTGTCTATGGCCCCCTGGCCAACGGAGCGATAACGTTGATGTTCGAGGGGGTGCCTACCTATCCGGATGCCTCGCGTTTCTGGCAAGTGGTAGATAAACACCAGGTGAATATCTTCTACACCGCGCCCACTGCGATCCGGGCATTGATGGGACAAGGTAATCAACCGGTCGATTCGACCAGTCGCACCAGTCTCAAGCTGTTGGGAACGGTAGGAGAGCCGATTAATCCAGAGGCATGGGAGTGGTATTTCAATACCATCGGCGATGGGCGTTGCCCAGTTGTGGATACCTGGTGGCAGACAGAAACCGGTGGAATTTTGATTACCCCGTTACCAGGGGCTACCGACCTTAAACCGGGATCGGCCACGCGACCATTTTTCGGAATCGAACCTGCCTTGTTGAGCGCCGACGGCCAGATTCTCGAAGGCGCGGCCGAGGGCAACCTAGTGATCACGGGCTCCTGGCCTGGACAGATGCGTACAATCTACGGGGATCACGAGCGCTTTATTCAGACTTACTTTTCAGCGTACTCAGGTTATTACACTACAGGTGATGGGGCCCGCCGCGATGACGACGGCTATTATTGGATTACGGGTCGCGTGGACGACGTGATCAACATATCCGGGCATCGTATGGGAACCGCCGAGGTAGAAAGTGCCCTGGTTTCGCATGAGCAGGTCGCAGAAGCTGCGGTTGTCGGATACCCCCATGAAATCAAGGGTCAAGGGATTTACGCGTACGTCACTCCTATGGCCGGCGTAACGCCAAGCGAGGAGCTTCGTCGGGAGCTCATCGCCCAGGTCCGCAAGGAGATCGGCCCTATTGCAAGCCCGGATATCATCCAATGGGCGCCGGGCCTACCTAAAACCCGATCGGGAAAGATCATGCGCCGTATCCTGCGCAAAATAGCCGCGAACGAGCTGGAAAATCTTGGTGATACATCTACCCTGGCAGAGCCAGCGGTGGTAGATGAATTGATCAAGAATCGGGTGAATTAGGTCGCCCGGCTCGGATTTGAATCTAATCCGGCTTGCCTGATAACCCTTTGGCGGCTAGAATTGCGCGCCTTCAGCGCTTAAAAACGCGCACTCCTTGCCTCACCGCGAAATATTGGGAGGCTCCAACCCGAAGGGAGAATACTTATGCGACACTACGAAGTCGTGTTCCTTGTGCATCCAGATCAGAGCGAGCAGGTGCCCGCGATGGTCGAAAAATATCGCGGCCTTATCGAAGGCAACGGTGGCCAGATTCATCGTTGCGAGGACTGGGGCCGGCGTCCACTTGCTTATACCATCGGTAAAGTGCATAAGGCTCACTATGTTTTAATGAACGTTGAAATAGATCAGCCAACGATGGATGAAATGGCGAATATGTTCAAGTTCAGTGATGCTGTCATCCGTAACCTGGTGATCCGTCGAAAAGAGGCTGTTACTGAGGCCTCGGCACTGGTGGCTGAGGCTGGGGGAGGCGCAGTTGACAGTGAACAAAAGCCTGCTGAGGCCGCCTCGGAAAACGAGAGCAGCCCAGCCGAGTCAGTAGCACAGGTGGATCCCGCAGAGGCTGACGGCCCGGACCTCTTGCGAGTCGAGGCGGGTTCCGTAGAAACCCCCAAGACTCTAGAGGACGACCCACCTGTTATTGATCAGCCTGACGACCAGCCTGTTATTGATCAGCCTAAAGAGGGCCAAGTGTGATGAACAGGTTTAATAAAAGACGCAAGTACTGCCGGTTTACCGCGCTAGGAATTAAAGAGGTGGACTACAAGGACCTCGAGACCCTTAAAGGCTTTATCACTGAGACCGGCAAGATTATGCCCAGCCGTAATACCGGCACCAAGGCCCGTTACCAGCGGCAACTAGCAACGGCAATCAAGCGCGCTCGGTTTTTAGCACTATTGCCGTATACAGATCAGCACTAAGGGGCAGGCAGATGGAATTAATACTGCTTGAAAAAATCCAGAATCTGGGCGATCTGGGCGATCTGGTAAACGTGAAGTCGGGGTATGGGCGAAATTACCTGATCCCTCAAGGGAAGGCAGTTCCTGCCACCGGCGAAGCTCGTGAAAAAGTAGAAACGCGGCGCCGGGAATTGGCAAAAATGGATTCGGTACGCCTTGAAGCGGCCCAGGCCAAGGCTGCATTACTGCCGGAAAAGGTTACCGTGTCTCGGCTTGTCAGTGAGGAAGGGAGGCTTTTTGGCTCGGTCAGTTCGACCGACATCGCCGAATTGCTTCAGGCGACAGACATTGCGATTCAGCGTTCAGAAATTGATATGCCCGAGGGTCCGATCAAGACCACGGGAGAGCACCAGGTCTCGGTAATCCTCCACCCAGAAATCCAGAGTAATCTGATGGTTTTGGTCGAAGCGGAGGCTTCGCCTGAATCAGAGGTTAAAGTATCGGACGTAGACCTCGAGGGTAGCACTCCAGAGTAAAAACAAGAGGTTGTCAATTCGCTCAGCCAAACCGCTGACCTCTCTTTTTATGCTCATATCCCTTGGCGGCTGTTAAAGCCGGGAACGGTTGTCTACAATAGTTGTTCTGTAGACATAATCGTCACCTATGACAAATGGCAGCGCAGCTTATGCCTCAGCCCGAACTTAGTAGAAAACTCACGGCTTTTGAGGCACGCATCCCGCCTCAGGCGCTCGAGGCCGAGCAGTCGGTACTTGGTGGCCTGCTGGTCGACGCTCGGCGTTGGGACGAGGTGGCAGAGGCGGTCGCAACCGAAGATTTTTACACGCGATCCCACCGCGAGATCTTTACGGCGATCCGTTCGTTGAACGAAAACGGTGACGCCGTCGATATCGTTACGGCGTCCGAATGGCTAAAGAATAATGGAACTCTTGAGAAGTCAGGAGGCCTGGCATACTTGGGTGAACTGGCGAACCGTACACCAGGCACGGCCAATGTCACTGCATATGCCCGGATCGTCAAAGAGCGATCTGTACTGCGATCGTTGATCAATGCAGCGGCTGAGATTACAGAAAAGGCCTATTACCCAGATGGAGTCGACACAGCGTCACTGATCGACTTCGCGGAAAAACTGGTTTTTGATATATCTGATTCTGACCGACGCCAATCTGGAGCATTTCAACCGATTCAAGGCCTGTTGACTCAGGCGGTAGATCGGATTGAAGAGCTTTATGAGTCTAAACAGCCGATCACCGGTGTAGCGAGTGGGTTCAAAGATCTGGATAACCTGACCTCCGGGTTTCAACCTGCCGACCTCGTTGTGGTGGCTGGCCGTCCATCGATGGGAAAGACCAGCCTGGCGATGAATATTGCAGAAAATGCTGCAGTCGGAAGTAAACTTCCCGTTGCAGTCTTCAGTATGGAGATGCCCGGACAGCAGCTGGCGATGCGGATGTTAGCCTCACTGGGGCGAATTAACGCCCACCGGGTCAGAACCGGGCAACTCAGCCAAGAGGATTGGCCTCGCCTGACCTCTGCGGTTGGTTTGCTTGATGAGTCGCCAATCTTTATTGACGATACTCCCGCACTCACGCCGTTGGAATTACGCACACGGCTTCGCCGGTTGATTCGTGAGCATGGGCAGTTGGGTGTGGTGGTTGTTGATTATCTTCAGTTGATGCAGACTGGCCAGAGCACTGAGAACCGCGCGGTTGAGGTGGCGAATATCACCCGGGCGTTGAAGATCATTGCAAGAGAGGCCCGGGTCCCGGTAGTGGTTCTGTCCCAGCTTAACCGAGGGCTTGAACAACGCCCCAACAAGCGCCCCATCATGTCTGATCTTCGAGAATCCGGTGCGATTGAGCAAGATGCGGACTTGATTCTGTTTATTTATAGAGACGAGGTATATAACGAAGACAGCCCTGAAAAAGGCACGGCTGAGATTATCGTAGCCAAGCAACGCAACGGGCCAATAGGAACGGTGCGCCTTACTTTTTTGGGCGAATACACTCGATTTGAAAACTATATGCCGGCGTTTGAGAATTCTGGATATTGACCGAGCGGTGGGCTTGGATGTACGCCGATAGACTAGTTAGCGCCTATCCTTCTGTGACACTTTTACCCCGACCCTTTGGTGGCGATGCTGCTTGAGTGACCACTTTTCATAGCCACCAAGGCATGCGCCAAACCGAGCAATGAAGTGACCTGATGCCACGATCTGAAACCTTAACCCGTTATGTCTGTGCCAGTTGCGGCCAGGGTTTCGGCAAATGGACCGGGCAGTGCGCCGGCTGCATGCAATGGAACACGTTGGCGGAGCAGGCCGTCGTGACGACTCGCTCGAGACGCGGGAAAAATCCCGCGACCGCCCCCCAGTCTTTGTCTCAGGTGGGTGCGCAAGCAAGCACTCGCCACCTCACCGGATTAAGAGAGCTTGATCGAGTACTGGGCGGAGGCATCGTTCCAGGGTCCGTGATACTACTTGGTGGAGAGCCAGGGATCGGCAAGAGCACGCTTGCGTTACAAACGCTCGCGGGTTTATCCCAGGATCAACCTACCTTGTATGCCAGCGGGGAAGAATCTTTGGAGCAATTGGCGTTGCGTAGTCGACGTTTGCGACTTGAGGATTCCCAGATTCAGGCTCTGTCGACAAACCGCCTCGGCGCGGTGCTTGATGCGGCCCTTTCGGGCGCCACCCGCTTCTTGGTCATAGATTCTATCCAGACTCTTGTTAGCGATGAGCTCGAATCGGCGCCTGGGAGTGTTGGGCAAATTCGTGAATGTGCCGATCGCTTGATCGAGTTTGCTAAAACCAGAGGTAGCGCTGTTTTATTGATCGGTCATGTGACCAAGGAGGGGGCCCTTGCGGGTCCGAAGGTCCTTGAGCACCTGGTAGATACGGTATTGTATTTCGAAGGGGACACAGCAAGTCGTTACCGCCTGGTTCGCGCTTTTAAGAATCGTTTTGGAGCAGTCAATGAGATTGGTGTGTTTGCAATGACCGAGGCGGGACTGAAGCCGGTGAGCAATCCGTCGGCAATGTTTCTGTCTCGCGGTGAGATTGACTCACCAGGAAGCGCCGTATTGGTCAGTCAGGAAGGGTCTCGCCCGCTTCTGGTGGAGGTTCAGGCGCTGGTTGATCCGAGCACTCTTGGGAACCCACGACGGCTGTGCGTTGGATTTGACGCTAACCGTCTGGGGATGCTGCTCGCAATATTGCATCGGCACGCAGGACTTTCCTTGTTTGATCAGGATATATTCGTTAACGTTGCGGGCGGTGTCAGAATCACTGAAACTGCGGCGGATCTGGCGATCAGCGCGGCAGTAATCTCCAGCTTAATAGATAAAGTGCTTGGACGGCAGACGGCGTTTTTTGGCGAGCTGGGTCTTTCAGGCGAAGTTCGCCCTGTGACGCGCGGTGAGGACCGATTGCGCGAAGCCGCGAAACTAGGATTTTCCAGAGCATTTATTCCACAGGGAAACCGAATTAAAGAAAGCCCTGAGGGGTTGAATGTTATTAAAATCAATTCGGCAGCCCAGTTGTTCGAGCAACTGAACGAGAACTGATCTTTAAGCTACCGCATTTTGCCGATAGCAAAACCCAAAGGGCCATGGCCCTGCGGAATCTAGAGATCTCGCAACAACTCGTTAATGCCGACCTTAGCGCGGGTTTTTTCGTCTACCTGCTTTACTATTACCGCGCAATACAGCGAATGAGATCCATCAGCCGCCGGCAGCGAACCGGATACCACGACCGAGCCGGCAGGGATTCGGCCATAACTGATTTCTCCAGTTGCGCGATCAAGGATGCGGGTGCTCTGGCCGAGGTATACACCCATGGAAATTACCGAGTCTCGCTCAACAACAACACCTTCGACGACTTCGCTGCGTGCGCCAATGAAGCAGTTGTCCTCAATGATCGTTGGGGAGGCCTGCAGGGGCTCCAGTACGCCACCAATGCCAACACCCCCCGACAGGTGAACGTTTTTACCGATTTGGGCACAAGACCCTACGGTTGCCCAGGTATCAACCATAGTGCCATCGTCAACGTAGGCGCCGATGTTGACATAACTCGGCATCAACACTACGCCACGACCGAGGTAGGCCCCGCGCCGAACCATGGCAGGTGGGACAACCCGGTAGCCACCAGCCTCGAAATCTTCGCCAGTAAAGCGATCAAATTTTCCTGGCACCTTATCAAAATAACGAGTATCCCCCCCATCGATAACCTCGTTGCTGCGCAACACAAAAGACAGCAGGACGGCCTTTTTTAACCATTCACAGACAACCCACTGATCGTCGATCGGTTCGGCTACACGTAACAATCCTGAATCCAGTTGAATAATTGCCTCATTGACAGCGTCGTGGAGTTCCGAATTACCGACCTGCGATAGGTCGTTGCGCTGTTCGAAGGCAGATTCAATCACAGTTTGCATGTCTTTCATGAGGATTGGTTCCGGTTTAGCCCCGCCGAGGGGGTGGATTTGATGCAGGTAAAGCAGTGCGAATCATCTCACTGATGCAGGCATGTTGAACCGTATCGGTTACGGGTTGACCGTCGCGATCGGTAATAAAGAAAACATCTTCTGCGCGTTCTCCAAAAGTGCTGACTTTGGCAGTGACCAGGCGTATTTTGAAGGCAAGCAGGGCATTTGCCACCTGGAGCAAAAGCCCCGGTCGGTCCTGGGCTGTGACTTCCATAATGGTGGTATCCGTGTTTTCGGAGTTTGAAAAGCGCACGGTGGTCTCTATCGGGAAATATTTCAAGGTCCTGGGGATGTGTACTGGATGTCCTGGTGGTTTTGTTTGAGGCTCAAGCACTTCCTGACGTAAACGTTTCGCCGCGGCTTCCAGGTCTGCCGCTGATGGAGCCCCCTGTGCACCTGGGAGGACAACAAACACCATGATCACCAGGTTAGACCGCATTCGATGAACCCGGGCGTCAACGATATTCATATTCAGCCTGTCAAAACCTGCGGTGACGTCACATAGAAGTTTTTCTGAATCTGGAGCGCATACGAAGAATCGAACGGCACCAGAATCGTTGTCCTTGCGGGCGGCGATCAGTGGTAGTTCCCCAGCGTGCCGTTCTAGCAGTTGGGCAGCATGCCAGGCAATGAGATCAGGCGGGTTGCGTAAGAAATAGTCCTGATCAAACAGGTTCCAAAGGTCGCCTGCTGCATCCGACTGAGCGGGATCGAGAAGTTGTAAGGCCTCTGCCTTCAGATCTCGCAGCTTTTCTTCAACCTGAATGGGCGCGCCCTTACCCCGCCGCAGCGCTCGGGTGGTTTCGTTGTAAAGATCGCCAAGAAGCTTTCCTTTCCAATCATTCCAGACTTTTGGACTGGTCCCACGAATATCGGCGACTGTGAGCAAATAGAGGTTATCTAATCGTTCCTGATCGCCAACCTGGTTGGCAAAGCGATCGATTACTTCGGGGTCAGAAATATCTTCTCGTTGTGCAACCCAGGACATCAAAAGATGGGTGCGCACCAGCCAGGCTACAAAATGCCCATCGTAGTCGCTAAGATCGTGCGACTTGCAAAAGCGTAACGCATCGCGCTCTCCCAGAGTCGAGTGGTCACCTCCACGACCTTTGGCAATATCATGAAATAACGCAGCGAGATACAGGCGGTGTTTTTTAAATAGGCTCTGCATAAGCTCGCTGCACAGGAGTAGTTCGGCATTATGTTCCGGAATATTCATGCGCCTGAGATTTCGAAGCACGAACAAAAGGTGCGCATCCACTGTGTAGACGTGGAACAAGTCGTGTTGCATCTGTCCGACCACGCGACCAAAAGCCGGGATATATGCCCCAAGAATTCCATAGGCATTCATTTGTCGAAGAGTTCGAGTTTGCCCAGATGCTGCTTTGATTATCTCCATAAATAGCGAGCGACACCGGATATCGCGTCGAAAATCAGCGTCTACCAGGTGAGCACTGGCGCGAATCAAACGAACGGTGTTTCCGCGAATTCCGCGCAGCCGTGGGTCCTGGGACAACAGCAGAAACGCCTCCATCAGAGCGAACGGTTGTCGCGAAAAGACCTGAGGGCCGACAGCCTCAAGCATTCCGTCAACGGCGCGAAAACGACGGTTAATTCGCACGGTATTCTTTTTGCCCGGGTGCAAAATGGCCTCTTCAAAATGCTGTAGCAGGATTTCGTTCAGCACCCGCAATTCTTTGATCGTACGGTAAAAGCGTTTCATCAATTTCTCAACGGCGAGTTGCGCTGAGTCCTTGTAGCGAAACTGGCGAGCAATTTCGTGCTGGTAGTCAAACAACAATCGATCCTCGCAACGGCCAGTCAGGAAATGTAGTGCGTTTCTGAGCTGCCATAGAAAGTCGCGCCCCTTAAGGAGGGCATTCATTTCACCTTCGGTCAAAAAGTCTTCGGTTTTAAGCTCCCGAAGGTCAGGGGTGCCGAAATAACGTTGCGCGACCCACTGAATAGTCTGAATATCCCGCAGCCCTCCGGGCCCTTCCTTAAGGTGCGGCTCAAGGTTATAAGCGGTATCGCCGTAACGGGCATGGCGCACAATCTGTTCGCGCAGTTTTGCTGCGAAAAACTTACGGGCGGGCCACATTTTATTTGTCTGAATCTTCTTTTTTAACCTCTCAACCAAGCGCCCGTCTCCGATCAGCAGACGAGCCTCCATCAGGTTGGTCACGATAGTAATATCAGATGCCCCCTGCTGAGCGCATTCTTTAAGAGTCCGGGTGCTGTGGCCGACTTCAAGTCCCATATCCCATAGAAACCGGATAAAAGCTCCGATGAATGTGCCCTGTTCACCAGTCGCTTGACCGCTAAGCAGAAATAGCAGGTCAATGTCAGAGTAAGGGTGTAACTCGGCTCGCCCGTAGCCGCCGACCGCTATCAGTTCCATTGAACCCTTGTCAGCACCGGTATTGGGAAGATCATCCCAGGCGCGCTGTAAAAGCGAATCGACAAGCCAGCTGTGAGCCTGAAGTATTTCTTCGGCCCCAGCGCCAGCGGCATAAGATTCCTTAAGCGCCGCCCGACCCCGTTTTAGAGCACCCTTAAAGAGTTCAAGTAACCCGGACTTGCCCTGCGCGGATTCAAAAAGGGAATCGGGACTGAATATTGTTTCCCGGACGATGCGCACGGTTAAAGCTTATGGCGTGGGTGCCGTTAGGATCTCGACGCCATTGTCGGTTACAGCAAGAGTATGCTCCCATTGGGCGCTTAGGGAATGATCTTTGGTGACCACTGTCCATCCATCCGACAGCAGCCGGGTCTCGGGTCGGCCCGCGTTAATCATTGGCTCTATCGTAAACGTCATTCCGGGCTTGATCTCCAGGCCCTGACCGGCGCTTCCGTAGTGCAAGACCTGCGGGTCTTCATGAAAATCCCTGCCGATGCCGTGGCCACAATACTCTCGCACCACAGAAAATCCAGCGGCCTCGGCATGCTGTTGTATCGCCGCACCGATATCGCCCAGGAGACTCCCAGGTCGAACCGTCGCGATTCCTTTTTCCAGACATTCCTGGCATGTCTGAATCAGGCGGCGGCCGAGGACAGACGTCTGGCCCACGGCGAACATCCGGCTCGCGTCGCCGTGGAACCCATCCTTAATTACAGTGATATCGACATTAATAATATCGCCGTTTTTAAGACGCTTTCCACCAGGAATTCCGTGACAGATGACATGGTTGACGCTGGTGCAGATGGACTTGGGGAATCCCCGATAGTTTAAGGGGGCAGGGATTGCATCCAGCGCATCGACAATGAAACTATGACAGATTTGATCCAATTCAAGTGTAGTCACACCGGGTTGAATATGTGGGTCGATCATGTCCAGCACTTGCCGGGTGAGATCCGCGGCGATGCGCATTTGGGCCAGATCGAAATCTGATTTCAGGTGAATTGGCATAGGGGTTGTCGTCCTTGAAACTCCGCAATTCTAGCCTAAATGAAGACAGCCAGACCCTATGAGTTACGCTCATTCAGGGGTCTGCCCTAGAGGTGGCGTAACACGCGTTGAGCCGTTAGAATACGCCCCCCCAATCCTGGTGTGGTTTTATATTCGGACGTCCGGGTGCTCTCGTGAACGATGTCACGGGGGTCGGCGTTCGAGACCGCGCTGAATCCTAACCCGAAAGGAGAACAACATGACTGACGTTTCGATGCGCCAGATGCTGGAGGCCGGCGTACATTTTGGCCACCAAACGCGTTTTTGGTCACCGAAGATGAGCCCTTATATCTTTGGTGCACGCAATAAAATTCATATTATAGATCTGGAGAAAACGCTCCCGCTGTATCGGGACGCGATGAATTTCCTCGGCAGCGTTGCGACAGGGAAGGGTAAAATCCTTTTTGTCGGCACCAAACGCCAGGCCAGTAAAGCGGTTCGCGAAGAGGCGATGCGCTGCAACTGCCCGTTCGTTGATCACCGTTGGCTTGGCGGCATGTTAACCAACTTTAAGACGGTAAAGAATTCAATTGCCCGACTGGTGGAATTGGATGAAATGGCGAGCAGTGGTACAAGTGTCGGCCTTACCAAAAAAGAGACCCTGATGCTCGAGCGTGAGCGGGCCAAGCTTGATAGAAGTCTTTCCGGAATCCGCGAGATGAAAGGGCTGCCTGATGCCTTGCTGGTGATTGATGTTGATCATGAGCGAATCGCGGTGTCGGAGGCACGCAAACTGGGAATTCCAGTTGTGGGCGTTTGTGATACCAATAGCTCCCCTGATGGAATTGACTACCCGATCCCAGGTAACGATGACGCGCTTCGGGCAATCAAGCTCTATTTGGGCGGTGCGGCGGATGCGATTCTCGAGGCCAGGGCTGTTGCGGCGCCGGTGATTGAAGGAGATGCTAATGACTACGTTGAGGTAACCGAGGAAGCTCCTGTCGACATCAAAGCGGAGCCTGAGAGGTCGCCAAAAGATGGCCCGGGACAAGGCGGCGCGGGGGAAGGTACGCCTGAAAAAGCCTTCGGCGACCCGGAGATTTCGGTTGAGTCAAAAAATGTTCCCAGTGGCAAACCTAGTGGCAAAGATGTACAGGCGAAACCAGAGTCCTGATCCAATCTTGACCAGTTTAATTAGCAAAAGGATAACTGATGGCAATTACCGCAACCCAGGTTAAAGAGCTTCGTGAGCGTACCGCAGCGGGGATGATGGAATGCAAAAGAGCACTTATCGAAACTGACGGAAATATGGAAAGCGCGATTGAGTTGCTGCGTAAAAATGGAGCCGCGAGTGCCGAAAAAAAGTCCGGTCGGATTGCAGCAGAAGGGGTCATTGCTTTAGCCATAGACCCTGACCAATCCCACGGTGCTCTTGTCGAAATAAACTGCGAGACTGATTTTGTTGCGAAAGATCAATCGTTTCTCGCTTTCTCAGAAGAATTGACGAAGACCGTGCTGGCCGAACACCCGGCTGATATGTCGGCCGTGTCATTGATGTTGCTCGCTGGGGGAAAATCAGTTGAGGAGACTCGACAAACCTTGATCGCAAAGATTGGGGAAAATATTTCTGTTAGGCGGTTCGAAGTGATCCAAGGAGAGCCAGGAGAAGTATTTGGCTATTCTCACGGCACCCGTATAGGCGTGCTGGTAAAGATGGTCAATTCAGATACTCCCAGCCTGGGTCGAGATATTGCGATGCACGTGGCGGCCAGTCAACCGGTGTGTATCGACGAAACCGGGATGCCTTCCGATGTACTCGAAAAGGAGCGGGATATCTATAAGGCTCAAGCGATCGACAGCGGCAAAAGTGATGAAATCGTTCAGAAAATGGTTGAAGGGAAGGTTCGCAAATTCCTGAAGGACAACACATTGGTGGGCCAGCCTTTTGTTAAAGATCCGGATACAACAGTTCGGGACTTGCTGAAGGCACATGGGGCGGTTGTAGTCGCGATGCCTCGATTCGAAGTGGGTGAGGGGTTAGAGAAGCGAGCCGACGATTTTGTTTCGGAGGTAATGGCGCAGGCGCAGGCGGGCTGACCAGTGCAAAGGCGGGGCGGTTCGTCTCGAGCCCGTTTTCTGGTAAAACTGAGTGGAGAAGCGCTGGGTGGTCCTTCAGGTGTCGGTGTCGATGGCGCTGCCATAGCTAACATTGGCCGCGAGGTCGCCCAAGCCCACGACCAAGCTGAAGGTTTAGCGGTTGTTATCGGAGGAGGGAACTTTTTCCGGGGCGGCCGATCGGTACCCTGGTCGCTCGACCGGGTAACCGGTGACCACGTGGGGATGCTGGCGACAGTGATGAACGGGTTGTTGTTGCACGATTGGTTTAAGAGTTCCGGTGTTCGGGTTTCAGTTTTTTCAGCCCTGCCGGTATCCGGAGTAATCCAGCCGTATAACCCTCATCGGGTCCGAGAAGATCTGGCGCAGGGGATACTGGTAATCCTGGCGGGCGGGACCGGAAATCCCTATTTTACGACTGATACTACTGCTTGTATCCGGGGGTTAGAGATCGGTGCGGCTGCTGTCATTAAGGCCACCCGCGTAGACGGGGTTTTTGACCGCGATCCGGAGACCGATTCATCAGCAATGCGGTATGATCGGGTCACGTTTGATATTGCAATGCAAAAGGGTCTAGCCATTATGGACTCGACCGCGTTTGCGATTTGCCGAGATAATAAATTGACGATTCGCGTTCTCGATATCGCTAAACCCGGTAATCTGGCCCGCGCGGTCCAAGGAGAGTCAGTGGGTACTTTGGTGAGCTGGGAAGGGGAGGCTGAATGATTAACGAGATCCTGAACGACGCTGAGCGGCGGATGAAAAAAAGCAGCGAAACGGTTGCCGCTGAGTTTACGCGTATCCGAACCGGAAGAGCGAGCCCCGCGCTTCTGGACCACATAATGGTTGACTACTATGGTAATTCAGTGCCGATCGCACAGGCCGCGACGGTCAGCGTTTCTGATGCCCGAACTTTGCAAGTCCAAGCCTGGGAGAAAAGTATGGTTGCCGCCATTGAAAGAGCGATAATGGAGTCAGACCTCGGGCTGAACCCGATGACTGCCGGTGAAGTCATCCGAATCCCCTTGCCAGCTTTGAGCGAGGAACGGCGAATCGAGATGACAAAAATCGTTCGGCACGAAGGCGAGAACGGCAAGATTGCTATCCGGAATATCCGACGGGATGCACTTGGTGACGCGCGTGACCTGGTAAAGGAAAAAGAAATCGGCAAAGATGAAGAAAGGCGTGCCGAAGCTGAAATTCAGATCCTTACTGATCGTTTCGTCGGGTTGGTCGAACAAATGGTCTCGGAAAAAGAAACTGAGGTAATGGAGGTCTGAAGTTGGGTGTTAAAGCGCCGCCTCGCTTTGATCGCGGCGAGAAACCCAGCGACCCGACGAAAGGCCGCTTAGTACCGCGGCATGTGGCGGTAGTGATGGATGGCAACGGTCGCTGGGCCCAGGCCCGGGGAAAAGCCAGAATTCAAGGCCACCGGCGTGGCGTCGAGACTGCCAGGCGATTGACCTCACTGTGTGGTCGGGCTGGCGTCGAATACTTGACACTTTTTGCGTTTAGTAGCGAAAACTGGAAACGCCCCCCAGAGGAAGTGCGTTTTCTGACCCGACTGCTCATTAGCTCGCTCGAAAACGAGATTTCCCGCCTTCAGGAGAATCAGATTCGACTGAATATTATCGGAGATTTTCGACCATTCGGTAATAAGGCAGAGGAATTGATCACCCGCGCGCGCGAGCAGACCTTTAGCAACACTGCGATGACGCTGACCATTGCGTTGAATTACGGGGGGCGCTGGGACCTGACCGAGGCAGTTCGAGAGCTCGCAACAGCCTGCGAAGAACGACGCATGACGGCAAGCGATATCGACGAGTCGACTCTGAGCCAGACCCTGAGTACCGGGAACCTCCCCGACCCCGATCTATTCATTCGAACCGGCGGAGAAATCCGTCTTAGTAATTTCCTGTTATGGCAGCTGGCTTATACCGAGCTCTTTTTTACTGACAGCCTATGGCCTGACTTCGGTGAAAAGCACTTTGAGCAAGCACTTGACGCTTACAAACGCCGACAGCGTCGATATGGCCAGACCGGCGATCAAGTGACAACATGAATTTTAGGAGCGGTTGAATGTTCAGGCAACGGCTTGTGACTGCAGTTGTGCTAGGCCTCGCAGCGGTCGCCGGTATACTGTATCTGCCGACCCAGCTCGTCGCACTACTGACAACGGCCATGGCAATGACAGCGGCCTGGGAGTGGATTCACTTGCCACAGGTGCCACCGAAAAAACACCTTGCGTGGCTATATATTGTGACGATTGGTGGCCTCGTTCAGGCGGGATGGCGGGTCTTTGACCATTTCCCCGAAGTAGTGTTTGTGGGGGCGGCGCTATGGACAGTCTTGTTAGGAGTGGTCGCAGTTCGAAAATTTCAAAATAGCAAGCAGATGATTTTGCCCGGTTTAATATTGGGAGCAGTTGTAATCGTCCCAGCTCTGGCGATGGTGCCTGTCTTGCATGGGCAAGGGGAATTCGGCCCTCGTCTGGTACTGGCAATATGTGCGGTCATCTGGATAGGCGACATTGGTGCGTATGGGGTCGGCAAGCGTTGGGGCTTTAGGTTGCTAGCCCCGAACATTAGCCCGGGGAAGACGGTTGAAGGTGCCCTAGGCGGAGGCTTGTTTGCAGTCGCTACGGGGGTAGTGGCAATCACAACCATCACTGGGCCGGCGGTTTCTCTTTCTTGGTTGGTGTTGGCGATGGTGTTGGTGAGCGTTGCGGCAGTTCTTTCGGACCTACTAGAGAGTATGGTGAAACGAGCTAGCGGGAAAAAGGACAGCGGACAACTGCTGCCAGGTCATGGCGGTCTGTTAGATCGAATCGATAGCTTGTTGGGAGCAGTGCCGATATTCACCGGCCTTTGGTTTTTTTGGTTTAACCCCGTGGCCATTGGCTAGAGCGCTGGTGTTTCAGTCGGTCGCTGTCTTAGGTGCAACCGGCTCAATCGGGACGAGCACCCTGGATGTTATTCGACTTCATCGGAACCGTTTCCAGGTTTTGGCTCTCAGTGGCTGGCATCAGGCAGAGGCGCTTGGGAGGTTGGCTCAGGAATTTAGCCCGAAAACGATTGTCGTCGCACCAGGGCTCGCAAAAACTGTCCGCCGGATAGCAGGGCTGACAGAAAGTGAGGCCGCCGTGCTGGAGGGCGCCGATGGGCTCGTGCAGATTGCTTCTGCGGAGCAAATCGATACCGTGGTCACCGGGGTTGTTGGGGCGGCAGGGCTTGCTTCGACCTATGCGGCCGTTTGTGCCGGTAAGCGGGTGCTGGTCGCTAACAAGGAGCCACTGGTCATGATGGGCCCACTGCTTATCCGAAAAGCCAATGAGACCGGCGCACAGATTCTGCCAACTGACAGTGAACACAATGCAGTGTTCCAGTGCCTTCCCGAAGCCAATCAAAAGCAGATTCTCGGCGGTGGCAGCCTGGATTCGACCCCTGCGCTAAGACGCCACATCGTCGGGGTAACGCTCACGGCGTCTGGAGGACCGTTTTTGCGGACCCCAACGACCGAGTTAGGGCGGGTAACGGTCAAACAGGCGGTAAAACATCCAAACTGGAAGATGGGGCCTAAGATCTCCATAGATTCCGCCACGCTGATGAACAAAGGCCTTGAGCTCATTGAAGCCTGCGCACTATTTAACTTGCCTGAGTCCCAGGTTGATGTGGTTGTTCACCCCCAAAGCGTCGTGCACTCGCTGGTTGAATTTCAAGATGGATCGATGTTGGCGCAAATGGGAAGCGCGGATATGAGAATTCCAATTGCGTATTCGCTATCCTACCCGGACCGAATTGTATCTGGGGCAAAACCGCTTCGATTAACTGAGATCGCTAGATTGGATTTTGAGAAACCGGATATCGGACGCTTTCCTTGCTTGCGGCTCGCCCGGGAGGCAGCGCGGACGGGCGGTAATGCTCCGGCAATCCTGAATGCCGCGAACGAAATTGCTGTCCAGGCCTTTCAGGATCAAATATTGGGTTTTATGAATATTCCGGAATTGATAGAGAGAGTTCTAGAGGCCTGCCCATATGAATCGATCACAGACATTAACCAGGTTCTCAGCGTTGATCTTATGGCCCGGCGGGTTGCCAAAGAGATTCTTCAGACGAAACCCTGGCCTAGAACCGTTTCGAGAAACTGAGTGTAGATCATGACTCTAGTAACCAATTTGGGTTTTTTCCTCCTGGCCGTTGCCGTATTAGTCAGTTTTCATGAATTCGGGCATTTTATTGTTGCTCGTTGGATGGGTGTTAGGGTGCTCAAATTTTCGGTTGGTTTCGGTCGCACAATATTGTGCTGGCAAACGGACCCTGACAAAACCGAATACGCGATTGGGCTTGTGCCGCTCGGCGGTTATGTGCAAATGCTTGATGAGCGTGAGGGTGAGGTCGAGCCTAGTCAAAGACACCTCGCGTTTAACCGAAAAAGCCTTGTCCGACGTTCAGCGATTGTTTTGGCAGGCCCGGCTGCCAACCTGTTACTTGCATTGTGTTTGTATTGGGTAACCGGACTGATAGGCGGTAGTGATCTTGCCCCGATCGTGAAGACCGTGGTACCGGGTAGCCCTGCTGCTGCAGCTGGATTCCGGGAGGCGGACCGAATCGTGTTGATTGATGGTCGTGCTGTTCAGGGGTGGAGCCAACATCGACTTTATTTGCTTAATCAGGTGTCGCGTGAGCGAGCACTGCATTTCGATGTAGAACGTGGCGAGAGTCAGTTGATCCGACTGACTATTCCTGCGGCCGCGTTTAAGGGCGCGCCCTTTGAGCCCTCAGTACTCGCGAGAACTGTTGGACTCATCCCTCGCCTACCAGTCCTCCCGGCAGCCGTGGGAGCTGTTCTCGAAGGTGGTCCAGCCGAGCGTTCTGGTCTACAGGTTAATGACCTGGTTCAAAAGATTGACGGCAAAGCAATCGAGGGCTGGGGTGATCTGGTGAAAGTAGTCGGCGCCAATCCAGAGCGGGAACTGTCCTTTCGAGTCTTAAGGGCTGGGGAGGCTTTGACAGTGCGGATTACCCCCGCACCGACCCAGGTCGAGGACCAGCTTATTGGCCGGATTGGCATTCAAAGTCGGCCAGGGAGAGGCTTGGCGGACCACTTGGTGCAGGTTCGATACGGACCGCTTGCCGGCGTCACACACGCGGTTGAGACGACCTGGTTGATGTCATCGCTGACCGTGCGGCTGCTGGCAGATATGCTGGTGGGAACGGCATCTACTGAAAGTATCAGCGGACCGGTCTCGATTGCCCGGTACGCTGGCCAGTCTGCAAAACTCGGGCCAGTCCAGTTTTTGCTTTTCCTCGCTGTGCTAAGCGTCAGCCTGGGTATTCTGAACCTTCTTCCAATTCCGGTATTAGACGGAGGTCACCTGGTTTATTTTTTGGTTGAGGCAATTCAGGGGAAACCGGTTTCCCAGCGGGTCATGCAATGGGGTCAGCAACTGGGGATAGGTATAATTATCCTGTTGATGGCCCTGGCGTTTTATAATGACATCCTGAGCCTGCTGGGATAAAACCTCAAATGATTAATTCCCCTAACGCAATATCCGGCCTGACAAGAATCACAGCAGTGCTGTTGAGTGGTTGGCTGCTCAGCGCCCAAGCGCTAGAAGGCTTCATAGTGAGCGACATTCGTGTGGAGGGCGCCCAGAACATCGAAGTGGGTACTATTTTCAATTACCTCCCGGTCAAGGTAGGGGATACGATTGACAACGATCTGACCAATCAGTCAATCAAGGCGTTGTTTGCCACTGGTTTCTTCCGTGATGTAGAGCTTCGCCAGGAAGGCAATGTGCTGGTCGTTATCGTCGCCGAACGGCCCGCGATCGCAAGCGTCGAGTACAGCGGCAACAAAGACCTGTCGGACGAAAAAATTGATGAGGCGCTTAACCAGACCGGTGTTACCGAAGGGCAGATTTTCAACGACCCATTGCTCGGACAGTTAGTGCAAGCGATCGAGGAGAGGTACTTCGCCCGCGGACGTTACTCCGCAAGCGTTGATGCGGTTGTTACCCCATTGGATCTTAACCGGGTCGCGATCTCGCTTGATATCGACGAGGGGCGTATTGCCCGGATTAAAGAGATCAACATTATCGGCAACGAGGCTTTCTCCGAGTCCGAGTTGCTCTCCGAGATGTCATTGAGCGAGGAAAGCTGGCACAGCGCGATTTCCCAAAGTGGGCGATACGCTAAGGAGGAATTGCTCGCAGATATTGAGAGCTTGCGAAGTTTTTACCTCGACCGGGGCTTCATGAATTTTCAACTACTCTCGTCAGATGTTTCTATTAGCCAGAATAAACAGGACATCTTTATCAGCCTCGCGCTTGCCGAAGGAGAGCGTTTTTCAGTTGGTGAGATAGCAGTTGAGGGGGGCGGGGGCTTTTCAGCACAGGATTTGCTTGCGCTGGTTTCAATGGTCAAAGGTAAATTCTTCTCGCGAAAAGACCTGGTAGCATCGC
>Ga0207986_1000006_pt1 | contig 115627 bp, 92 predicted proteins | sample ETNtaG_26_FD_185764 | JGI IMG/M metagenome (GOLD analysis project Ga0207986, IMG submission 185764) | Marine microbial and viral communities from oxygen minimum zone, Eastern Pacific Ocean - ETNP201302SV89 (SPAdes) (version 2) | ecosystem: Environmental > Aquatic > Marine > Oceanic ... | reverse complement strand
GTTCCTTACAAAACATTTTGGACAGGAAAATGCAAGAGATCTCATGATACTCTTCAAAGACATTTTGAAACAGGACTACCCACTCCCTTCCATCTGCCGTCAGATCAAGAAAGAGATGGATCATGCGACCCGGCTGGAACTGATACACGGGCTGTTTGGGCTCGCTCATGCTGATGGTGAGCTCCATTCGTTAGAAGATAATGTAATCAGGAAGATCTGCAATTATATTGGTGTTTCTCCTTCCGATTTCGAATCCATGAAAGCCATGTTCGTTGGTCAGACCGCTGGCGCTTATACCATACTTGAGGTGGATTCCTCCGCCTCCGATATCGAAGTAAAGCGGGCTTACAGAAAAATGGCCACCAAGTATCACCCTGACAAGGTGGCACATCTGGGAGAAGAGTTCGGGCAGCTGGCTGAAGAAAAATTCAAAGCTGTGAACGACGCCTATGAAAAAATTAAAAGCGAGAGAAATCTGAATTAGTCGTGTCCTCTGAAAAAGCTGGACAGTACCCCTTCACCCGCGGAATCTACCCCAACATGTACCGTGATCGGCCCTGGACCATGCGCCAGTATGCCGGCTTCACCTCTGCCGAGAAATCTAACAAGCGTTACCGTTATCTCTTGGCGCAGGGCGTCACGGGTCTATCGGTGGCCTTTGATCTTCCGACGCAGATGGGGTACGATTCAGATCACGCAATGGCCCATGGAGAGGTGGGTCGTGTTGGAGTTCCCATCGCCACTGTGGAAGATATGGATACCCTTCTGAAGGATATCCCTCTCGGCGAAGTTTCCACATCCATGACCATCAACGCCACGGCTGCCATTCTGTTGGCATTTTATACAATGGTAGCTGAGAATAAAGGCGTGAACGTCAACAGTTTACGGGGAACAGTGCAAAACGATATCCTTAAGGAGTATATTTCCCGGGGAACCCACATTTTTCCTCCTGAGCAGAGCCTCAGAATCGTCACCGATATTTTCGAATATTGTCACCACCAGATGCCGAAATGGAATACTATTTCCATTTCCGGCTACCATATTCGTGAAGCCGGGGCTACCGCAGCCCAGGAGTTGGCTTTTACCTTCTCAAACGGCATTGCCTACGTCCAGGCGGCCACTGACCGAGGCTTGGATGTGGATGACTTTGCTCCTCGTATCTCATTTTTCTTTAACGCTCAGATGGACTTTTTCGAGGAGATAGCAAAGTTCAGAGCAGCACGACGCATCTGGGCAAAAATCATGAAAAAGAGATTCAAGGCCAGGGATGAAAAATCTTTGATGTGTCGGTTTCATGTTCAGACAGCTGGATCTTCACTTGCCGCACAACAAATTGACAACAACGTTGTACGGACAGCCTTTGAAGCCCTTGCGGCGGTACTTGGCGGTACCCAATCACTTCATACCAACGCCCGGGACGAAGCGCTGTCGCTCCCCACGGAAGCATCCGCACAGCTGGCACTGAGGACACAGCAGGTTATCGCTCATGAAACAGGTATCACAAATGCCGTGGATCCGGTGGGGGGATCATGGTACGTGGAAAAAATGACAGACCTTCTCGAAGAAGAAGCCTTTGAAATGATAAAGAGAGTTGATGATCTGGGTGGCTCTGTCTCAGCTATCAAGAGTGGTTACATCCAAGACAAGATTTCTCGAAGTGCCTATGAACAGCAGAAAAAGGTAGACTCTGGAGAGCAAGTAGTTGTCGGTTTAAACAGGTATAAACGCGGTGAACCGGAGCAAATTGATCTTCAGGAAATCGACCAGGTAGCCGTCACTCAGCAATTGGAGCGGCTGATCCAGTTTAAAGAAAACAGGGATGACAGTGATGCGGAGAAGTCATTATCTGAAATGCAAAAGGCGGCAGAAAGCAATAACAACCTGATGCCGTTTATTATTGATTGTGCAAAGAACAACTGTACGCTGGGAGAAATTTCCCACACACTTAAAGAGGTGTTTGGGGAGTATAAACCTGCCTAGCTGGTAGGCCTGACCAGAAATTAGTTGACCAGTATTCATTCGGAGTTATATCTTCGTGCCCGTTGCCAGTGAAATGGCACAAACAATGCTCGTGGGAACTGAAAGTAGGGAATTACGTAGAAATAGTTGACTATTTGCAAATTGGAGAGCAAGAAAATGAAGTCTAGTAAATTTATTATCAGCACTATTGCAATTTTGATGCTTGTCGTCTCTTGCGGAAAACAGTCCGCGCCTCCGGTTTCTCCGGAAGACACTAAAGCGCTCGCCTCAGGTAAAGAGTCTGTAGACCGCATGGGACTGGAGCAAAATGATGTTGGAATTAACATTCCCGACGCAGCCGAAACAGAAAGCGGCCCGTCTGTGGATCTTACAATACCTGAATCTGAAGTTGTTATGGAAGCACCTGCAATGAGTAGTGACATTGCGCTCACTGATTGGGATACATATATGATTGTCCCAGGTGATTTTCTTATTAAGATTGCCAATCAACAGTACGGAAGCTTTCGTAGATGGCGTGAGATTTACTCTTGGAACAGAGAAGATATCGGTGACAACCCAAATCTTATCTATCCTTACCACTATCTTACTTTGAAGCGGGAAAATATGGTTGAAGAGTTCAAACCCGGTTTTTCCGAATACGAAGTGAGCTCAGGTGAAACACTTTGGGACATCGCTGGTAAACTCTACGGCGACCCCGTGGCTTGGATTATTCTCTATCTGGACAACGCCGACCGGCTAAACGGAAACAGCAATTTCCTCGACCCCGGAGTGAGACTACAGATCAGAGACAGGATCGATCCCAAGGCCTGAACTGCAACAGACGATTTGATTGTTGGAAAGCCGCTGGTCAACCAGCGGCTTTTTTGTTTAAGTTCATATTCAAGCAATGCTGTTTTCTCAACTCGTTAAAGCAAACCTCCAGACAAAATTTCTTGGCCGTGAGATTGAATACTATCAACGGCTCGGATCAACCAATGTGGAAGCGTTTGAACTCATCGACAAAGGTGGGATTGTAGACGGGACAATGGTTATTACAGATCATCAGTTTGAGGGAAAAGGTCGACAGAGGCGATCGTGGTTTGCTTCACCGGGAAAAGCAGTCACCTTTTCTGTTATTCTCCGGCCGGAAATCTCAACACAACAGAATAGGCTTCTTTCCCTTGCCGCAGGTGTGGCCGTTGCCGAAGCAGTTGCAAAATTTGGGCTGACACCCGCCTTGAAATGGCCCAATGACATCCGAATTTCAGGTAAAAAGTGTGGGGGGGCTCTGGTGGAGACTAAGGTTCAAAGAGACTCTGTGGAATATGCAGTGGTTGGAATAGGATTGAACGTCAATGAAAGTTTGAATGAACTTCCTGAAGAACTACGTAACAGTGCCACAACACTTTCCGCCGAAAAAGGGTCGCCCCTTCAGCGAGAACTGGTAGTGGCGTGGATCCTAAACGCTCTCGAGCGGTGGATTGATGCAGTGAAAAGTGGAAAATCCGTTTCGCTCAGGTCAGCATGGCTGGAAAAGTGTGACCATCTCAATAAGACCGTCGCATTCACTAATAATGGTGAAAACAGGAGCGGCACATTCTCGGGTATTGGTGAAGACGGAGCCGCTTTGATCAAAACTTCTGACGATGAGATATCACTTACAGGCGAAGAAATCTCTATAAACGTTTAAATCTTAATCAAAAGCCGAATGGCCGGTAATCTTCTCACCCAAGATGAGGGTGTGCATCTCGTGGGTCCCTTCATATGTATAGACTGTCTCGAGATTTGCCATGTGGCGGATAGGCGAGTAATCATCAATGATACCGTTTGCGCCTAGTATCTCACGGGAAGTCCGAGCGATATCTCGAGCCATGGCTACATTGGCCCGCTTCGCCATTGAGACCTGACTAAAATCCATGGTACCCTCATCCTTCATGCGGCCGAGGCGGAGGACCAGCAGTTGTGCTTCTGTAATGTTGGTAAGCATTTCCACCAGTTTCACCTGAGTTATTTGATAACCGGCAATGGGCCGGGAAAACTGTTTGCGCTGCAGGCTGTAATCCAAGGCCGTTTCGTAACAGTCAACAGCAGCACCAATAACACCCCAGGAAATGCCATAGCGGGCCTGGGTGAGACAGGACAGCGGTCCTTTCAACCCCTCTACATTCGGCAGGCGTGCTGAATCGGGGACACTAACATTCTCCAACACAAGCTCGGAAGTAATAGAAGCTCTTAGGCTCAACTTTCCGTGCTGTTCCGGAGCAGAAAATCCTTTTGCTTCCTTCTCAACAAGAAAGCCGCGAATGACGCCATCATCGTCCTTGGCCCACACCAGTGCCACATCGGCAATGGTGCCGTTAGTAATCCACATTTTGGAACCGTTGATAACCCAGTCATCGCCATCCCTAGATGCACGAGTCACCATGCCGCCTGGATTGGAACCGAAGTTAGACTCTGTCAGACCGAAACAACCGATGGCCTCACCACTACCCAGTTTGGGAAGCCAGTTGGATTTTTGTTCATCAGAACCATAGGCGTAGATGGGATACATGACAAGGGCACCTTGAACAGAGGCGAAAGAGCGAAGGCCCGAATCGCCCCGTTCCAATTCGTGCATAATGAGACCATAAGCCACATTGCTGACACCAGCACCTCCAGATTCTTCAGGAAGACTTGATCCGAGGAAACCAAGTTCCCCCAGTTTGGTCATCAGTTCAACAGGAAAGGTACCGGCGTGATAGTGTTCTTTGATAACAGGCAAAAACTCGTTCTTGACAAACTCATAGGCTGTCTTTTGAACCAGAAGTTCTTCTTCGGTAAATTGACTGGAGATATCGTAGTAATCTGGGCCTATATATTTCATGGATGATTCCCTTTATTATGGGTGGAAATTACAATTATATCTGTATTGCTTCCATATACTGGTGTAACTTTTTTCTCATAGTTCTGAAGGGGTAATGATTTGAACAGTGAGCGCAGAGAAATGGTGGACGGTGCCGCTGCAATTTCCAGAGGCGCGCTAGATGCTGGTTGCAATTTTTTTGCCGGTTATCCTATCACGCCTGCTTCCGAGATTTTGGGCCATATGCTACGAGAACTACCCAAGATTGGTGGTGTCGGCATCCAAGGGGAAGATGAAATATCCTCCATTGGGCACTGCATTGGTGCGGCCACGGCAGGAGCCACTGCTTTTACTGCCTCAAGTGGCCCAGGGCTTTCCCTCTATTCTGAGAATATTGGTTTGGCTATTATGATGGAAGTACCTCTGGTCATCGTCATTTCCCAAAGATTAGGCCCTTCCACTGGTGCAGCCACCGCAGCAGCCCAAGGAGATATACAATTTATGCGATGGTGCACTTCGGGGGGATACCCTGTGATTGTTCTATCTCCAACCAACATTCCCGAATCGTATCACCTAACTAAACGAGCCTTCAAACTCTCCAGGCGTTTTCGCAACCCTGTTTTTGTCGCAACTGACAAAGAAACGGTCATGACCACCGAATCCGTGGCTGTTACAGAAATGACCACTGGACCAGACTGGCCCGAAATTCCCGATGAAGCTGTAGACCAACCGTTGAACCCGTATCAGATTAACGGTCAGATTCATCACTTTACAGGCTCCAGCCACACCGAAGAAGGACACATCACGAAAGATCCGGGTATTATCGCTGATCTAAATGAAAGGCTAAGACAAAAAATTGAAAGCCGAGTGGATGAACTCTCTCTAATTAAATCTGATTTAGAAGATGGTGCCGAAACGTTGATTTTGAGCTATGGCATATCAGCTCGCTCTATGGAAGCTGCCGTTAATCAATTACGTGGTGAAGGAGAAAAAATTTCTGCTCTTACTGTCTATTCTCTCTGGCCTATCCCAGAACAGGAAATCTTGAAATGCCTAAGCGGGATTAAGCGCATCATTATCCCTGAAATGAACCATGGTCAGTACCGCCATGAAATCAAAAGGCTTACCAATAATGAAATTCAGCTAATCGGTGTAAACCGAGTAGATACATTTTTAATTACCCCGGAAGAAATTGTGGAGGCTTACAGTGGCTGAATCGGAACTTGATACTTATATCGCCAAAGAAAACCTCCCCTACGAATTCTGTCCTGGCTGTAGTCATGAGAAAATACTGGGTGCTGTAAGCGACAGCCTGAAACAGCAAAAACTGGATCCCACGGAAGTAGTAATTGTAACTGATATTGGTTGTGTGGGTCTTTCAGATAAATATTTTGTTACTCATGCTTTCCACGGTCTCCATGGCCGAGCCATCACCTACGCCTCAGGAATCAAGATGGGCAATCCAGATTTGAAGGTGGTGGTGCTTATCGGAGACGGTGGTTGCGGTATCGGAGGACACCATTTACTCAATGCTGCCCGATCTAATACCGATGTTACCGTGCTGGTGTTCAACAACTTCAATTTCGGAATGACTGGCGGTCAGCATTCGGCAACCTCCCCGCTGGACAGCATAACTCCTACCACTTCTTTCGGCAACACCGATGTACCTATGGATATTGCTGGAACGGCTAAAGTCAACGGCGGTGGTTTTGTAGCCCGTGCTACCGCGTTTGATAAAGACCTTCCTGAAATGATTAGTAAGGCAATGAATCATGACGGATTTTCGCTTATTGATATTTGGGAGCTTTGCACCGCCTATTATGTTGTTCGAAATGATTTTGGCCGCAAAGAAATGATGAATTACATGAACAGCATGAAGATGAAATCAGGCCTATTACAGGAAACAGGTCGTTCCAGCTTTCAGACCAATTATAAACATATCCAGGAACAGGCAAGCAAACAAAAACCAATAGATGGTTTGGTATTAGAAACAACATTCAGATCCGATCTAGATAAACCAATACGCATTGTGTTGGCCGGTGCAGCAGGACAAAAAGTTGTGTCAGCCGGTAACTTGTTGGCCGCAGCTGCAACCCTCTCCGGTCTTTGGACCAGCCGCCGGGCGGATTTTCCTATTACAATCCAGACAGGATTTTCCGTGGCGGAAGTCGTTATAAGTCCCGAACCGGTGCTTTATTCAGGAATCATGAAACCAGATGTGGCAGCCTTGATTGCGCCAGAAGGTCGAGACAAAATTACGAGATTGACCAGGGCCATGGATAAAACGGGTTTGATTTATTTTGCTGAGGGGCTGGGCAATGTTGATTCTAAAGCTAAACAATTACCTTTATTGTTTCCTAAAAGTGCTCAAAAAGAAATTCGCAAAAATATTTCGGCCCTTACGGCAGGATATCTCACCCAAGAACTTGGGTTATTTCCTCTCGAAGCTTTGCAAGAAGCGGTGCGGTTGATCCAGAAGCCAAAAATCGCTGAAATCAACCTAGGTGTTTTAGCTTTAACGTAAACCAATACTTCTATTTGTCCGGCTGTGGCCCATATATTTGAAGAATTGGAGTAATCACAATAAAGTTATATTCCATTTTTCCGTTTCTCGTAAAACTCTAATAAATATTGTGGAATTTCTGTTCCCGTATCCATTCTATCATCTGGAATAGGATAATCACAAATTTGTTTTACTGGAATAACTCCTGCCCAATGACTCAACTTGTAATCCCCTTTTTTTTCTACACCCGGAGTATTAGCCACTTTTGCTGATGCAGTCTCAATCTTTATTTCCACAACCCTAGTGGCTTTCAATTCTTTGTCATTAGGTTTTCTGCAATCATCCCATCGACCCGGAACAAAATGATTGATAATATGCTTTAACCCGTCCAACTTTTCTTCATTCGTGGTTAACTCTTTAACTGACCCAAAAACAACCACCGACCTATAATTCACTGAATGATTGAAAGCAGACCTGGTAAGCTTCATAGAATCCAATAGCAAAACATTGAGAGTAACTTCTCCAGATTGTATTAGAGCAGATGTCATTCTATTTTGATAAGATCCATGCAGGTATATAAACTCATCCTTACGACCATAATTTATGGGCTGCACCATTGGCCTACCCTCTACCATAAATGCTATATTACAAACTTCGGTGGAATCCAATATTTCATACACCACTTCTTTGTTATACGATGCTTTCTTAGCTCCTCGCTTTATTGTGTTTAAACTAGTTTTTTGATAATTCATAATAAGCTCATCCCTCGATATGATGTAATCAACTGTCCTCTATCCCCAGTACTTTCTCAGCTAAATCAGTCCGTGGTCGGCGAAGGAGTAGATATCATTGCCGGCAATAATGAGGTGATCGTGGACTGAAACGTCAATAACAGCAGTTGCCTCCTTCAACTTTTTTGTAATTGTGAGGTCGTCCTGGCTAGGATCGGCATTTCCGCTGGGATGGTTGTGAACAAACACTAACGCAGCCGCCTTATGATCGATTGCCCGCTTCACCACTTCCCGGGGATAGACTGCTGACGTAGTCAGAGTACCTTCAAACAACTCTTCCATACCCATTATCTGATTCCGGCCGTTGAGGTAAATGACCATGAATACCTCCCGTTCCTTGTCACGAAGGTTGTGACGAAGATATTCCAGCACTTCATCAGATGAACGAATAAAATCCTGATCGATCACTCTGTCGGCCAGATAACGGCGAGCCACCGCCTGAGCAATCTTTAGCCCAAAGACATTATTGTCCCCAATACCCTTTATTCCTTTCAGGTCTTGGGAATCTGCTTCCAGCACCCCTCTCAGGGAACCGAATTTTTTCAAGGCGTTCCTAGCAGGCTGTTTGCAATCTTTGCGAGGTGTACCCAAAGTCAGCAACAGTTCAATAATTTCGTAATCATGAAATCCCTCCAGGCCGCTTTTCAGGAATTTATTGCGGAGCCGCTGACGATGACCTTCGTTTTGGGTAGCCATAGAGATCACAGAGATAAATTGTGTGAAAGCTTATTCATATCCTCTCTGTTCTCAGTGGCTATTTTTTCAGCTTAGTCAGCTTCTCCCGAAACTCCCTCAATTCCCGCACATTCCCCGGTTCAATCTCACCGGAATCCCACTTGAGATGAAAATCAGATTCAACATCGGAACCGCCCTGTTTTTGGTAGAGCTTGTATAGCTCACCATCTTCTCTCGGTTTGTTATTGTGAAGTGTTGCCGTAATCTGGTAGACCAGATCTTCCAAAACATCATCAATGACCCTCTCGGGAAGTCGACTCTCAAGCAGGTTCTGTTCGATCCGCGAAAAACGCATGCCATTCACAACGTAATCCTGATAGGCTTCCCAGGCGAATGGGGCCACCTTCTTCACCGATTCCGCCATAGCGTCGGAATAGACATGGATCTCATACTGTGCGTGCGGATCAGATCGGAGGCCGATGAAATGGAGCAGGTTGTGAAGATCATTTTTCCAGTACCACTCAGTATAAAGGTTCACAGGGAGTATTGCACGAACCAGTTCTTTCGCCAGTCCCGCATCATTCAACTCCTGGTACATTTCAAAGCTGCGTTCAGAGATTTCCCTAAAATATTTCAGGACTTTATCGGTCAGTTTCTTGGGCACCTTACCCGCCCGTCCCTGCTTGTTGAGAGTACTCTGAAACTGAATATGTTCCGGATCAGGATAGTAGAATTCATCCCTCGCTTCCGAATAACGGAGGGAATATTCATTAATGTTGGCAGTCCTGTGGCGTACCCACTGCCGTGCCACAAAGATGGGCATCTTGGCATGAAACTTAAACTCTACCATTTCAAAAGGGGTGGTGTGGCGGTGACGCATGAGGTAACGGATCAACCCCCTGTCCTGGGACACTTTGCTGGTGCCCTTACCATAGCTCACCCGTGCCGCCTGAACAATGGCATCATCTCCACCCATGGAATCAACCAATCGGACAAAACCCTTATCCAGACAGGGAATAGCACCTTCAGGCATCTTTTGTTTTTCAGGCACTCATACTCCCCGAACGAGTTAGTACATTGAATGTATTATCCACAGCTTGCGGATTACCCGCCACCAATCCCGGTGTAATAAGTGTATCCTCGTTGTTATAGGTCACCTCCGCGCCGTTTAGATCGATCATTTTTCCGTCAGCTTCATTTACAATACAGTGTCCGGCACAAATATCCCATTCATTCTTAGGCCGAAGAGTGGCGAAAATATCAGCCTTTGCCGCTCCTGCTAGCCCGAGTTTATAAGCAACACTCCCCACACCTTTCAACTCTTTGAACTCATCTTTATAAGGGAGCCAGAGGCCATCCCGGGTCTCCGTCCTGCTGTTGAGGATCACCATTTGAGAAGGGTCCGTCTCAGTGGAACAGGAGACCCTTTCACCGTTCAGATTTGCCCCTTCACCCTTTACCGCACTGAACAGTTCCTCTTTTACAGGATTGTAGAGAATACCCAAAACAGGTACCTTTTTCTCCACCAGTGCAATGCTCACAACCCACATGGGCACTTTTTCAATGTACTCTTTGGTCCCGTCCAGAGGATCAACGATCCAGACCCGATCTTTCAACAATCGCTCGGGAGAATCCTTCGTTTCTTCCGAGAACCAGCCGTATTGGGGAAACTCTGATGTCAGTGTTGTTTTGAGATATTCATCTGACGCCCGATCAGCATCGGTGACAGGATTCAATCCGGAGTACATGGGAGACGTGCCTTTATCGTCTATTTTGTAATCGGTGTTATAAATATCGAGAAGGATTTTGCCAACTTCCAGGGCTGCGTTTCGGGCTACTTCAAGCTCATGTTTCATCACCCAAACTTAGAAAACAGTCCTAAGAAAGGTGAGTCAAATCTGACTCAATAATGATGATTTACAGAGAAGTACCTTGATTCAGGATGTGAAAAGTACCATCCACAGACCGAGGCAGCAGGATACATGGCCCGGGTTTCCGTGAGGGATATGCCAGCATTAGCCTCTACATCCAGCAATTTCCAGATTTTGTCTTTTTCGGTGTGGTCGGGACAGGCAGAATATCCCGGCGCGGGACGAATCCCTCTGTATTCCTCTTTGATCAGTTCTTCACTGGTCAGTTTTTCATTCTCATCATATCCCCAGAATTCTTTCCGGACTCTTTCGTGCATCCGCTCGGCAAGTGCTTCCGCCAGTCGGTCAGCAAGAACCTTCACCATAATGGCTCCGTAGTCATCATTTTCAGACTCAAACTTCTTGGCTAATTTCTCCACTCCGTGACCGGCCGTTACAGCAAAGAAACCCAGCCAGTCACCGTTGGGAGAAATAAAGTCAGCCAGACTGTAGTTCTTTTCACTTGACCCCTTGTCCACCAGCTGTCGCGGGAAGTGGAACTCAATGCCGTCAACGGTGACGGTCTCATCTTCCGCTGTTGCCGGAAATAGCCCTATGACCGCCTTAGCACCAATAAGTTTTTCCGATACAATTCTGTCCAGCTGGTCCTGACCATCCTGAAACAGCTTCTTTGCTTCTTCTCCATATTTAGAACTCTCCAGGATAGCCGGGTACTTCCCTTTCAGCTCCCAAGCGTGGAAGAACGGGGACCAGTCAATATAATCCGCCAGTTCATCCAATGGATAGTCCTCAAACAGTTTCATCCTCTGGAGCTTGGGACTTGGAACTTGATAGCTTTTCCAATCGGCGGCAAACTTCCGCTTCCTCGCTTTTTCAAGTGACAACTGTCTCACTTTCTTACCATCCCCTCGCTGAACCCTGATACCGTCATATTCCTGGCGTCGCTCGGTAACAAAAGCGTCCCGCTCGCTGTCACTCATGAGCTTGCTCACCACCCCCACAGCCCGGGACGCGTCTATCACATGAATGATGGGACCAGAATAGTACTTCTCGATCTTCACAGCAGTATGCGTTTTGGATGTGGTGGCGCCGCCGATGAGAAGCGGTACATCAAACTCCAGTCGCTCCATCTCTTTCGCTACGTGAATCATCTCATCCAGACTCGGGGTGATGAGTCCTGAAAGACCAATGATGTCGGCCCCTTCATCTCTTGCACTGCTGAGTATCTTGTCCGAAGGGACCATAACCCCCAGATCAATAACGTCATAGCCGTTACAGCCCAGCACCACACCCACAATATTTTTCCCGATATCATGAACATCACCTTTCACCGTGGCCAAAATAATCTTGCCGTTGGATTTTCCCGTTAATCCCAGTTCATCCTTTTCCTTTTCAATGAACGGGATCAAATGAGCCACGGCTTTTTTCATGACCCGGGCCGATTTCACCACCTGAGGTAAAAACATTTTACCGGCGGCAAACAGGTCCCCTACCATATTCATTCCATCCATGAGGGGGCCTTCAATCACCTCAATAGGCCGGTCGTATTTATTTCGGGCCTTTTCCGTGTCTTCCACCACAAAATCGACAATACCCTCCACTAGGGCATGGCAAATCCGCTGTTCAACCGGTTGGTCACGCCAGGAAAGATCTTTTGCTTCTGACCGTTTTACGCCCCGAAATTCCTCAGCGATCTGAACCAGTCGTTCCGTGGCGTCCTCCCGGCGATTAAACAGCACATCTTCCACCCGTGTTTTTAGCTCAGGATCGATATCATCATAAACCGTTAGCTGACCGGCGTTGACGATACCCATGTCCATCCCTGCCTGGATCGCGTGGTAAAGAAAGGTCGAATGCATGGCTTCCCGCACACCATCGTTACCACGGAAGGAAAAGGAAAGATTCGACACGCCGCCGCTGATGTGGATACCGGGTAAGGCTTCCTTAAGGGTTTTGGCTGCTTCAATGTAGGCATTGGCGTATTCATTATGCTCTTCAATCCCCGTGGCCACGGCAAAAATATTCGGATCAAAAATGATGTCTTCCGGCGGAAACCCAACTTCCTCAGTTAAAATATCATAAGCCCGTCTACAAATTTCGATTTTGCGCTCGTAGGAATCGGCCTGCCCTGATTCATCGAAGGCCATGACAATAACGGCGGCACCGTACTTTTTGATCACCCCGGCCTGGCGTTTGAATTCATCTTCCCCTTCCTTCATGGAAATGGAATTCACAATTCCTTTCCCTTGCAGATTCTTGAGGCCTGTCTCCAGCACCGACCACTTGGATGAGTCTACCATGACCGGTACTTTAGCAATATCCGGTTCTGCAGCAATTAACCGTAAAAAGGTTCCCATGGCGGCTTCAGAATCAAGAAGCCCTTCATCCATATTCACATCAATGACCTGGGCACCGTTTTCAATCTGCTGTCGGGCTACAGACAGGGCTTCTTCATAATTCTCTTCCTTAATGAGGCGCCGAAATCGGGCCGACCCGGCAACATTGGTCCGCTCCCCAACATTAATGAAATTGCTTTCCGGCCGAATAGTCACAGGTTCCAAGCCACTCAATTTCGTTAGGGGGGCAATATCCGGGATAATCCGTGGCTGTATATCTTCTACAGCATTCGCAATTGCTTTGATATGATCCGGGGTGGTGCCGCAACATCCACCCACCAAGTTCACCAAACCACTCTCGGCAAATCCTTTAATGATTTTGGCCATGGCTTCCGGGGACTGGTCATATTCACCAAATTCGTTGGGCAATCCAGCATTGGGATAAACAGAGACGAGTGTGTCAGCAACCGTGGAAAGGGCATCGAGAAAGGGTCGGATCTGTTCAGCGCCCAATGCGCAGTTGAGCCCTGCACAGAATAGATCCACATGACGTATGGAGTGCCAAAATGCCTCTACAGTTTGACCCGAAAGTGTCCGGCCGCTGGCATCGGTGATGGTACCGGAGACTATGATTGGGACTTCCTCTTCCCTCTCTTCCAGCAAACTTTGAATTGCGAACAGAGCCGCCTTACAGTTGAGTGTATCGAAAACAGTCTCCACAAGCAGAACGTCCACACCTCCATCAAGCAGTCCTCTCGCCTGCTCGCCGTAGGCAGCCGCCAGTTCATCGAATGAGACATTCCTGAATCCCGGATCATTCACATCGGGGGATAGAGATGCTGTCCTGTTCGTGGGACCCAAGGCACCACAGACGAACCGAGGGTCATGAAAGAATTTGTCAGCCGACTTACGGGCGATTTTTGCTGATTCGAGATTTATTTCATAAACCAGACCCTCGGTTCCGTAATCAGATTGACTGATGGCGTTAGCGTTGAAGGTGTTGGTCTCAATGAGGTCGGCCCCGGCCTCTAAGTAGGCAGTGTGTATAGCCTCCACCACATCAGGGCGTGAAAGGCTTAACAGATCGTTATTTCCTTTCAAATCAGAAGGGTGATCTTTGAACCGGTCACCACGGAAATCGGCCTCCTCAAGCTGATAAGCCTGGAGCATGGTCCCCATGGCACCATCAATGAGAAGTATCCGTTCTTTCGCTATTTCCTGTATCGTTTTCATAACAAAAAAGCCCCGGTGCTTCTCGGGGCTCTCGACCTTTTTAGCACCTTTCATTTAATGTCGCGGCAATAGGGCGCAAATCACGACTGGAGAAGTTTACACCACTTATCAATCGAACGAAACAATTTTAATTAACAGATAAAATACTTTGGATAGGCCCATTTTAGGCTTAGTTTTACCGTTCGAGGGAGACTTAGGAAGGTCCCCGACGATTTTTTGACATAAGTGTTTTCGATCTTGCCAGTAAGGCATCGATTTCCTGAAAAAAGAGTTCTTTTTTCCCTTCCTTTAATTCCTCCCTCAACGCCCGCTGGTGTGGGCAGTAAAGAAAAAGTGAAGTACAACGAGGCAGCCGCTTGCGGAATCGGCACATACACTCTTGGTACGTTCACGGTAAACGACTGACAGGGAAAGACCGGGCATACCCGGTTCCAGTCAGCATATTAGCATAAAGGGAGTACCTGATGCGAAAAGAAATATTTGTCAGTGAAACGGCAACTGAAAGGCGCATTGCCGTCCAAGAGAATAGTAATCTGGTTGAGTTCTATGTGGAAAAACCGGGTGAAATGGGCATGGTCGGTAATATCTATAAAGGTAAGGTGGAAAACGTTCTACCAGGAATGCAGGCAGCTTTTGTAGACATTGGATATGATATTAATGCTTTCCTACCCTTCTCAGAGATAAAAAATCCGGAATACCTAAAAGAGGCTTCTACCTCTGAGGAAGAAGACGACAATAGTAAGAGAAACGGAAAATCGTCAACCTTGAAAGAAATTGATGTGGAACTTGAGAAAGATCAGGAGATTCTTGTTCAGGTTATTAAGGAGCCTTTTTCAGGAAAGGGACCCCGTGTTACTACAAATCTTTCCATACCAGGGCATCTCGTTGTCCTTGTTCCTAATGCCAATTTTATCGGTATCTCGAAAAAAATCTGGGACAAGTACGAAAAAAGACGCATTAGAAAATTTATTCGGGAATTCTTGCCCGATGATGTCGGTATTATCGTTCGGACCGAAGCTGAAGGAAAAAGCGATACAATTGTAAAGAAAGATTTTAAAATCCTTCTCAAACAGTGGCGGTCTTTGGCCAAGAAAGCAGACAACTCGGATGCTCCAACCAATATCTTTGAAGATATGAAAACAGTTTCAACAGTTATTCGGAATATTCTTGGAGATGATGTAAGCAAGTTCACAATAGACTCCAGGAAATTGCACCGCCAAACACACAACTATATGCAGAACGTGGCACCAGATATGATTTCGCGTCTGGAATTATATCGCGGAAAAACTCCCCTGTTCACGCATTATAAAATTGACGATCAGATAGCAAAGTCTATGAGACGTCATGTCTGGTTGAAAAGTGGTGCCTATATCATTATCGAACACACCGAAGCAATGGTTGTTATCGATGTAAACAGCGGTCGATTTGTAGGTAAAGGCAAACACGAAGCCAACTCTTTCAAGATCAATATTGAGGCAGCAAAAGCCGTAGCGGAGCAGTTGAGGCTCCGGGATATCGGTGGGTTGATCGTTATCGATTTCATCGATATGCAGGAAGAGGCTAACAAGAAGAAGGTTTACAACGAATTGAGGAAAGAATTGAGAAAAGATCGGGCAAAGGTGGCGGTCTCTCCTATCAGCGAATTTGGTCTGCTTGAGATGACAAGACAGCGCATACGCCTTTCTCTTAGAGATTCACTCAGTGAAAACTGCCCCACCTGTAATGGAAGCGGCCGGGTATTATCAAAGGATTCGGTCATCAGTGAGATTGACAGCTGGATAAGGAATTTCAAGCAGAAGAAAAAAGACCTTCGCCTTACACTCAAACTACACCCTGACATGGCAGAGTATCTGGAAGAATCTAAAAAAAATATCATGCGCAAATTCATGTGGAAGAATTTTGTTCACATTAATGTAGATACGGATGAGACGCTAGGCCCCAGTGAATTCCGCTTCTTCTCAAGAAAAAATGGAGCGGAATTGAAACTGGAAGTATAACTTGACTCGTCTGGAGGGTGGGGAATAACTTTCTAGGCTGAAAAACGTGAGTAATATCCATGTATGTTATCGTAAATATATCAGGTAAACAGTTCCGGGCTGAGAAAGGCCAGGAATTAAAGGTGCCTCATCAAAAAAAAGAGGCCGGCAAAAAAGTCTCTTTTGACCATGTGTTGCTGGTTGACAACGGCAAGGGGATCAGTGTGGGAAAACCGACCGTCTCCGGATCAAAAGTGGAAGCGACTATTCTGGAGCACGGCCGGGATAAAAAAGTTCCCGTCTTCAAGAAGAAACGCCGAAAGGGATACAAAGTAAAAAATACGCACCGCCAGGAATTCACACTAATTCGGGTAGACGATATCAAAATCAAAACCTCAAAGGAAAAAACTGCTAAAAAGAAAACTGAAAATGAGGTAAAAGGAGACTAGCAATGGCCCACAAAAAAGGGATGGGAAGCACTAAGAACGGCCGGGACAGTGAGTCCAAACGGCTCGGTGTGAAGGCATCTGACGGACAGTTTGTGAAAGCCGGTTCAATCATTGTCCGGCAACGCGGCACCAAAATTCACCCCGGTGCTAATGTTGGTATCGGTAGCGACGACACCCTGTTTGCGAAAGCTGACGGCACTGTAAAATTCTCCCGCAAAGGATATAACCGTAAGGTTGCCAACGTCCTGAACTAACCCGGAATAGTGCCCAAGAAAAAAATTGCTCTTGTAGGCGGCGGCCAGATCGGCGGCGTTCTTGCGCTGATCTGTGCCCAGAAAGAGCTTGGCGATGTAGTTATTGTTGACATCCCTGAAGTTGAGGGGATAGTGAAAGGAAAAGCATTAGACATCATGGAGGCCCGCCCCCATGATGGTTATGATTCTGACCTGTCCGGGACCAGTGATTTCAGCGGAATTGAAGGAGCTGATGTGGTTGCCATTACAGCCGGTGTTCCCCGGAAACCGGGCATGACCCGGGAAGACCTTTTAGATACCAACCTCAAAATTATTTCCAACGTAGCAAAAAATGTTAAGAAATATGCTCCTGACGCTTTTGTCATCGTTGTTTCCAACCCGCTGGACGCCATTGTTTACGCTTTTTACGAGGTGAGCGGTTTCCCAAAGAACCGAGTAGTCGGCATGGCCGGTGCTTTGGATAATGCTCGTTTCCGGACATTTATCGCCATGGAGACGGGTCTTTCGGTTCAGGATGTTTCCTGTATTGTCATGGGTGGTCACGGACCTACCATGGTTCCCATAACAAGGACTGCAACTGTGGGTGGTGTCCCACTGACCGACATCCTTTCTCAAAAGGAGATCGATGCCATCGTGAAGCGGGTCCAGGAAGCAGGAACAGAACTGGTGAAACTCTACGGGAAAGGGAGTGCTTTCTTCAGCCCCGCTGCTGCCATCACAGAGATGATTGAAGCGTACCTCAGAGATAAGAAACGGGTCATCCCTTCCGCCGCTTACTGTGAAGGTGAATACGGAATCGACGGCTATTTCATCGGTGTGCCGGCGGTTATAGGTGCCGGTGGTGTTGAAAAGATTCTGGAAGTGGATCTTACTGACCAGGAAAAAGAGCTGCTTCAAGGCACGCTTGAGAAGGTAAAAGTCACCGTTTCCGAGACTGGATTATAATCACCTCTCCTCTTTCCACTTTTCTCTTCTCAGCCTAACTTTTACAGACCCTCTGGGAATTAAGATTCTGTAACAATAAAATGGTTCCATTACGTAAATATTTTCCTTTTTTTATGATTACTTCGCTGTTAAACGCACAGGATCTCCGACAGCTTTCTTATAACAAGTATGAAGTAACATCCAGCTACACATTTAAGGCTTCCTCAGCAGGTGAGTTGATTGTAAAGAATTTTCGCGGAGATATCACAGTCACAGGCAAATCCAACAATGCAGTGACAATTGTAAATGAAACAAACATTAAAGCGAATTCTGAAAAGCGCGCCTGGAACTTGCACCAAGAGGCCAAGGTAACTGTGAATCAGACAGAAGATGAAACGGGAAAAACAGTCATCATTGTGAAAGGGAAAACAAAGTGGCGCCGCCGGATTAATGACAATTTGGTCATCACTGTCCCTCAGGTTTTTTCCGTGGCTCTGGATTGCCGCGGCGGAAATATTGCACTTGCCTCTCTCCGGGGCGAGATGGATATCTCAACTTCCGGCGGAGACATTAACCTAAGAGATCTGACGGGAAAAATAACCACTCTCACTTCAGGTGGAAATATTGAAGGCAGCAATCTCAGTGGGAGAGTTTCCGCAATGACTTCTGGCGGGAGCCTCCAATTCAGTGATGTGAAAGGTGAATTGAATGCAACAACATCCGGGGGCGATATAGAGGCGGAAAATATTCAGGGTAGTACCTCACTGGAGACTTCGGGTGGAAATATTGATCTTTATGATCTGGTGGGGAGGGAAATCTTCGCCCGAACCAGTGGAGGTGAAATTACAGCCCGTGAGCTCATCGCTGAGACAACCATTGACCTGCATACCAGCGGTGGTGACCTTGATCTTGAGGATATTACCGGCGATCTTGAAGCTTCTACCTCCGGCGGGGATATTGACATTATGGATGTGCGGGGAGAAACTAAAGTTTGGACATTGGGCGGTGAGATAAAGGCCAAAGTGGTACACGGCGCCTTTGACGGGAGAACATCCGGCGGTGACATTTCCCTGTCAAAAATCTGGGACAGGCAGTATGAAGACCATGAGATTGATGTGAAAACATCAGATGGGGATATTGTACTGACTTTGCCGGAAGATTTTCCTGCCAGCTTCCGACTTCGGGTCCTTTCTTCGGGTCGGAAACCTGGAGAAGTAATTCTTTCAGACTTTCCCATGGAAATTTCAGCCTCCCAGGCTGTCACTCTGAGTGAAGGGGGCATCAACGGCGGTAAGTTCAACGTCCATGTTGAGGCGTCCATGGGAACAATCAGGATCAAGCGGGAAGATTAGATGAGAGACACTTTAACAACGATTTTCTCTATGGCGGCAATGTTCCAACTGTTGACCGCTCAGGAGGTAGATACCACAGTGGCCATGGAATCCCTCGAGCCACTTCAGGAATACGAGGAGACAGAGAATGAGATCAAGTTTTTCGGTGACTATTATCTTGGGGCAGATCAGACATCAAAGGAAAACGTTCGTGTTTTCGGCGGGGATCTTTTTTTGGCTGGTACTGTGGAGGGTCAAATCATTGTTGTAGGCGGCGATGCCACTCTGGAGTCCACAGCTGTGATAAATGGCCGAGTTGTGGCTATTGGGGGAGAAATTTTCAGGAAAGAAGGTTCCGTAGTAAACGGTGAGATTGTCCAAGCCAACATCCGGGAAGGAATTAATCTTTCCCGTAACGAGGGATCTCTGTCGGAGAAGGAATCGGATACCTTCGAATTTGAAGATGATTTCAATGAGCATCATGAATGGCGCTATTCCAGCTTGGTCCATCCGCAAATTAATTGGTTTATCTACAACAAAGATGAAGGTTTCTTCTGGACACCCTTTAACTGGCGGTTTGACCGAGGCGGAAGGTCCTCCTTCAAAACAAGCTTGAGCCTGGGCTACCGGTTCGGTCAAAAGGAAACGGCTGGCAGACTAACGATGGAAAAATCGTTTGGAGAAGGTAACGGCCCGGCACTTTTCTTTTCTGCTTTTCGAGAGAGCCGTACGGATGATGACTACCGTCTGCCGCTTAATGAAAACTCTATTGCCACTCTTTTTGCAAGACAGGACTTCTACGATCGATGGGACGAGGAGGGTTACGAAATCGGCGCATCTTTACATGGCAATGTTATCGAAGGCAAGGTTGCTTACCGGGTAGTAGACATCTCTCCATTTGATCCTAATAGTCGTCTTGCCAAATGGTTGCATGGAGAACGGGAATTCCGGACTCCATTACACCTTCCTGAAAGCAAAGTAACTTCACTGGGCGGGATTGTGAGCCTGGGCAGTCTCCACCGGGATCTCTTCGCCACTGGCATTGGTGTGACACTCACCGGTGAAACAACTCTAAACAGTGATAGTCTGGATCACTTTGATCGGCTCTCAGCAACTGTCTACCTTGACTGGGAAATGGCGCCCGACATCATTTTTCGCAGCCGGACCATGATGGGAGATTCAAAGGGTCAACTGCCACAATTTAGGGTTTTTGGTGTAGGAGGACTGGGTTCAGTCAGCGCCCATCCATACAAAGTACAGACCGGGGACAGGATGGTTCAATTGAATGCTGAACTGTTACTTCTCCCCGATTTTATGGAAGGTGATCACTACCTTTCTCTCTTCTTCGATACCGGTCATACATGGGACAAGAGCGATTACTCATTTACAGATTTCAGCTCGATCACGAAAAGTGCAATTTCAGCGGTAGGGATCGGCATTGGCGATGAGGACCTGGACTGGCGTATAAATATTGCACGAGCTCTCGGTGTCAGGGACACCTGGGAAACCACTTTTCGCTTCAATATAAATTTCTAGAGTAATGAGTGGAATGCCCCTCTCAAAGACTGATTAGCTTATAGTATAACTCAACTAATGTAATCTTTCAAAAACTGTTCCAGCGCTCCGGGTTTAAACTCGCCGATCACAAAATAGGCCTTTTTCAGATTTCCAGAAACTATGAGGATATGAAGTGGTACACCCCATATTCTCTGATCATTCATTAGTTTTCGGATACGGGTGTGTGCAATGTTGTCTCTCAGGGTTTCATTTTTCTCATTCAGCTCGCCAAAAAAATAGGGTATATGAATATCATGTTTCCGCATGAACCTATCCTCCCACGCATCCAGATCTGAATATTCCACCACAATGGTCATATCAAAACCGCTGTTGTGCCATGCACCGTAAATGCCGTTCAGTATCAGTGCTTCATAATGGCAATTGGAGCACCATTCGGCCATGAAAGAAATAAGTAACACCTTTGGGAATCCTTCTGTTTCATATCTGCCCAAAAGCGATTTCTGACCATCCGAATGGGTTGAAACTGAAAAGTTCAGTTCCTGGGCCAGTGGTACATTTGAGGAGGACTCAATTTCGGCGTATTCGTGGGGATGGTTTTTCTTCATAGTGACTTACGATTACAGGATCAGCCGAGCCAGAAACTGATAAGAAAGAAAGTCGATATGACTCCTTTGTAGGAAATTATCATGGTTACGCTGGAAACAAGGAACACAAGAACAATCATCCTGAACACCACGTAACGTTTCTGCAATCCTTCCGTTGGGCTCCCTTCATCCAAAGCCGCTTCCAGTTTATTCAGCACTCCTCTTGAGGCGTGATAAATACCGATGGCGATGAGCGCCAGCATTATTTTCCAATGCATGACCCCCACCTTCAGCCAGAAGGTCCGGTCGATGATCATGAGTACACCAACTAACGGGAGAAAGAACGACGCGATCATTTCGGTGTGGTCTGACAGAGATCGAATTCGGACGATCATGGTTTTCTTACCTTCGGTTGTCACCTTGTTGAAACCGCTCAGAAATGTGAAATCGAGATAGATTGCCACACCAAGCCAGATCAGCGCCAAAACAAAATGAGCGATTAGATAGAGGTTATACATTATTCCGCTTTCAGCCACAAGATTATCCTTTCTATTTCATCCAATGAATCGACCAGCCATGTAGGGTTCGCGTTTTCAATTGCGATTCGGCTCTCCGGCCGCCTGCAGACAATGAGAGAACGGACACCGTTGGCTCGTGCCGCGATGGCGTCCTGGGCCGTATCTCCCACCAGAACCATCCTGTTGTGAGTGTATGGTTCACCCAACGCTCCTAAAGCCGCTTCTTCGGCCACCAACACAAGCTCTTCCCTATTTCGTGCATCGTCGCCAAAAACTCCAAACTCGAAACTGTCCCAAAGTCCGAAGCGTTTCAGCTTGATTTTCGCTGCTTTGCGGACATTGCCCGAAAGAAGCCCTGATTGCCACCCCTCCTTTTTACAAGCCTCCAAAAGTCTCACAGCATCATCATAAACATATGCATCTTCATGATCGTTAAAAAGTTTCTCCAAACGATCTGGGTAATTGGAAAGTATTGTCTCTATTGTGTCTGATAGAGAACCATCTGTGTATTTGAGCCGTTCCAAGGCTGTTTCCAAGATGATGGGATCTGTATAACCGGCAACATCGTCCACCTGAAGTTCCGGAGATGCATTCGCCACCTCTTCCACCATCTTGTCCAAAAGTTTTCGTGCTACTGTCCCGGGATGGATGAGCGTACCATCAATATCAAATAGTATAAGCTGTTTGGTCCTGTTGTGCACAATCAGGTTACTATATATAGTTCGGACTGAAAAAAAACACTGTACGCAAGAATGTCACAAAAAGTTGCATTGTCCACTCTACTGAGATGGAAAGCCTTAAGAAGTCCATCATGTCGTCGTCCCTTCTTCCGACGTATCATCTTTGTCCAGCAACCGTAGCATTTCACTACGGGTTAAGGATTGAAGTCCTTCAATGGTGTTATCCTTATAATCTTCGTACAAAATAAAATCGCCAACATCAATAGTGATAATTCCCGGCCGGATGCGCCAGTCAGTTTTTCGCTTGATCTCGAACGCTCCCCTGAAAACGGCGAGTAGAATATCGGCCTTTGCCCCAAAGGCCAGGTGAAACGGCCCTTTTTTAAACGGTTTCAACTCACCTGTTTCAGTACGTGTTCCTTCCGGTGCCATGAAAACGCATATGCCTGCTTCAAGCTTCTCCCGGGCCAGTTCCACAGCTTCCATCGCCTCACTGATGTTTCGTCTCTTTAACGGGATAATGCCGTAACGTTTCAACATGAGTCCCCATAAAGGCAATTTGAACTGATAAGCTGCACCTAAAGCCGTCACTTGACGAAAAGTGAGGCAAGCCATAAGAAACACATCAAATAGCGATTCATGATTGATAACGAGAAGATAAGGTTGTTCCCGTTTCAGTTGTTCTTTTCCCCTCAAACGGGCAATGACGCCAAAGCTCAGGAGCATCAATCTCCCGTAAAAACGGAGGACCCAATGTACACGTTTTGGATGAAAAAGAAAGATCACAGGTGTGAGTGTAAGAACAGTAAAAACAAATGTGAAAAAGCCTATGGGATAAAAAATAAATGAAAAAATTGTATGGCGGAAATCGAGAGGAGCAACTGTCTCAAATTCTGTTTTCTCATCGTGGGACTCGGTCGTACTGAGTATCTTGCCGGCAGCAATGGCAAACAACACCAGGACAGCAACAACAATCCAAATCCACCAGCTCATAGTGATGACCTCGCTATTTTTCCCAATTTTCTTACAAGCCGGGTCAGATGATGTATCAGATCACTCATGATCTGTCCATGTTTGAGATTCAAGTATCTGGAACAATTTGTGATTTGCACCGGGAAAAGCAAATTGAGCTCGCTCCTCTGGCTGGATCCAACGATGTTTGTCAAAAGCACCATTGTCTTTCAGTGGCTTGGACAGTTTACAATGATAAAGGTGCAACGTGATAGAGAAGTGCGTGTATGCATGATCAACAGCACCTATTTTTTTGCCGGGCTCAACGATTAATCCTGTTTCCTCTCGGATCTCCCGGACGAGGGTATTATCCAACGCCTCACCGTTTTCTACCTTGCCTCCGGGAAACTCCCACAGACCACCCAGAAGTCCTTCGTCCGGTCTCTTTTGAATGAAAAACTTGCCGTCACTCCAGATGATTCCGGCCACAATTGTTTTGTGTGGCCGTTCTTTCTTTTTAGGAATATTGGGATACACAGAAGGATTCCCTTCAGCTTTTGCCTTACAGAAAAATTCTACAGGACATTCAAAACAGCGGGGTTCATTCCGTCGGCAAATCTGACTCCCCAATTCCATCATGGCTTGATTGAAATCACCAGGGCGATCCTGATTAAGCCATTTATCCAGTTTGTCTTGGAAGAGAACTGTCCCTTTTTCGACTATTTCACTAAATGCCAATAGACGAGCCATGACGCGCTTAACATTTCCATCAATGACGGAGTAAGATTGATTAAATGCGATAGACAACACAGCGGCTGCAGTGTACTCCCCCACCCCCGGAAGACTGAGAAACGTGTCCCATTCAGCTGGGACTTCTCCACCGTGCTTGGTCCCGACAATTTTACATGCCTTGTGGAAATTCCGGCAACGTGAATAGTAACCGAGGCCTTCCCAGAACTTGAGCAGTTCATCCTGAGTGGCCAACGCTACTGACTCAATGGAAGGAAATCGTTCCACCCATTTTATGTAATATGGTATCACTGTGTCAACTTGTGTCTGTTGTAACATCACTTCTGAGAGCCAGATTTTGTAAGAGTCCTCCTCTCCCCTCCACGGCAAATCCCTCCGGGCCTTGTCATACCACTGTAGAAGAAGCGATGAAAAACGACTGGGCATCCTTTTAACCTACAAATTACGGATCAGCTCGTTCGCAACAGCTCTTTTGAAAGACTCCACAGGAGTGACTCCAGAGATCCCTTCACTAGTTCCCGCTTCTCAGGTGGAAGATCGTCAAGAATTCGACTACCAAGGTTTTCAATACGCGCCTCAAACCGGAACATGACAGCCTGGCCTTCTTCCGTAAGAAATACATTAACAAGCCGCCTGTCATCCTCATCTTTTTTCCTGAATGCCAAATTGTGTTTTTCCAGGTTTTCCATCAGTCGTGTCAGTGTGCTGTTATCTATGCCCAGCTTGCCGGCAAGTCTGCTCATGTATATGCCATCATCGGGGACGGATGAAAGGATAAAACATTGGGCCAGGGTTTCTCCCTGCCCGCACACATCCCGGCGGTGGAGAGCATTTAGGGAAAGGGCTAGTTCATTCAGCAGTTCGCCGAAATCCATGATTGTAAGTTACAATTAACTATCTGTTAGCAAAACTCTCAACTCAAATTCATAAGAGGGTATTGAGTGCCCTTGTATGTTCCGGACCGGAGCCGCAACAAGAACCGACAATTCTAGCTCCTGCGGTGATCGCTGCTCTCATGGCTTCGGTAAACTCTTCTACAGAGAAATATTCTTCAATAGTGCCATCCGGAGAGGGCATGGACTTCCCAAGGTTTGGATAGAGCCCTACAGGCAAATTCGTTGTATTTGAAAGAATCTCCACAGCCTTAACTGCATCAGGTAAGCGAGAGCAATTGACAAGTATTGCTGAAGCGTCTTCACCAGATACCATGGATACCGTTTCGGTCAGTGAACTGTTATCAAGCAGATGTTCCGGATCCCTGATTATGAAACTCACCCACTTTGGTATATCATGTGATGATACGGCTTGCAGGGCACACCGGGCTTCATCGAGTCGACCCATGGTTTCAATGAGCAGAAAATCAACGCCATCTTCAACAAGCCAGTTACCCAGTTCCCGAAACTCCTCCAAGGCTGCGTTTTCGCCAGGGAAGAGATCAGGAAGGTAACAGTCTTCTAAAGGAGCCACGGAACCGGCCACAAAGTGGGCCTCTCCGGCAGCGTTTCGAGCAACTTCTACAGCTGTTCTGCACACCTTACGGGCCCGCCGTGTTGCCTCTTTTAAATCGTTGGACATCTTCCTAAATGTTCTGGTGGTTGTCCTGAAGGTGTTGGTAGTAACAACATCTGCACCGGCATCTAGGTATTCAGCGTGGATTTCCTCAACAGTGGAAGGTGAATTCTCCAAAATAGCCGCTGACCAGAGAGGCAACCCCACATCCACATTTCTCATGAGCAACTGTGTCCCCATAGCGCCGTCAAGTAATAGCGGCGATCCCGTATCAAGTTGATCTGTAATATCTGAATTGCCTTTTCCTACAGCCATAATAATATCAGATCAAACGAGTTAAGAGATACGCGTCCCTTCAGGAACATCATCATCAAGCTTAAGAAGGACCACCGGTTCACCTTCCGGGCAGGCACCCAGAATCAAAACCTCGGACTTAAACCCGGCTACTTTCAAAGGCGGCAAGTTCGCAACACACAAAACCTTTCTGCCCAAAAGATCTTCTTTGGAATAAAGATCAGTGATTTGAGCACTGGACTTCTTTTTCCCAAGAGGCCCAAGATCCACAATAATCTTATATGCTGATGTTTTTGCCTCAGGAAAATCGTCCGCCGAAAGAACACGGCCCACCCGTATATCCAGAGCTTTAAAGTCCGAAAGAGTTATCATACTCACTTTTCAATAAATGGGGATAACCAACCGCACCATAATAGGTCGGCTATCTCTTTCTGGAACCAATCTTGAAGAATCACCATTGCTAGCAGTTCGGTAGGCTGCGGCAAATCCCCGCCCCACAATAGTACCAAGAGCTGCTCCGGCTATAACGTCCGTCAGCCAGTGCTCATTATCGTGGATGCGGTGAACGCCTACCAACCCCGCAATCAGATAAGCCGGCACGCCGGCTTTTTCACCATAAAGCTCATCAACAACAGCTGCCACCGCAAAACTTCCTGATGTGTGACCGGATGGGAATGACCGCCTATTTTCACTGTTGGGGCGCAACCTTCCTGTAGCTTTTTTTATAACGATCGTAGTCATCATAGTAACACCTATGGCTGAAGAAGAAAAGAGCAACCGATCCATTTTTTCATCCCGCGTACCGGATTTCAGTGCAGCCAGCCCCAGCAGTACCGGGTATGCCCACCTACCTCCGTAAAGATCAAGCTGGTGAGAAAGTGTATTGGACATGAGGCCGTGTTTCTGGCTGTATCGCTGTATGTCATCATCGTAATTACGCAGCGCAAAAATCGAAACAGCAGCGGTGCCGAGTAGGGTCAGATTCTGAGAAGATGTGAATGCCTCGGTTATACCGTCCATGAGATAATCAGAAGTGTTTAATTTTGCCGACAGAACAGTCGTACAAAAAACAAACCATAACAATGCTTTTCTCAATGTCTTTTTTCTCGTGGCGACTTTTTCAACAGGTCCATGAGTGAGGGCGTTTCGGAGGTCACTTCCATTGGGAAGCAAATTTACGTGAAACAGGAAAGAGGTATCAGCTGATTTCCGGTTTCAGACTTTCAAAATCTTTCACGAATTGCCCGTGGGATCGATAGTGGATCACCGTCATTCCCATCTTTTCAGCTATTGCCACATTTTCCATATGGTCATCCACAAACAAACTTTCAGATGAATTGGCATTTGCTACTTTCAACATGGCATTGAAAAAACGTTCATCCGGCTTTCGTGCCCTTACCTCAAATGAATAGACGGCGCCGGCAAAACCGTCCATTTTAGATCTCACACCGCCGAGATTAATGTGGTGTTGATTGGTGTTTGAGGCGAGCCAGACAGGAATTTTTTTCGACAGCTTCTGAGCATAGTGGAAAGTTTCTGTTACATCACCCAGCATGCTCCGCCAATAATCAAAGAACTCTGTCTGCGTAAGTTTTTTCTCAGACGAAATATTCGCCATGACGCTGGAAAAGAATTGTTCATCCGTCAGTTTCCCCTTTTCGTAGTCATCATGCACCTCCCCGGACAAGGCCGACACTATTACGGCAGTTTCCTCACCGATGGTACGGGTAAGCTGGGAGACAACATCTTCGGGATAAATATTCAGGATTACATTCCCGATATCAAAAAAGAGAGTCCTGATCATTGGGGGTTTAAACTGTCCGAGAATTCAGGGAGGAGTGCTGGCAGCGCCTCTCAGCCCAACACCAGTAAATCCTTGGGTGTCTGGTTGAGTATTTCGCACCCATCCTTCTGGATGAGTACATCATCTTCGATCCTTACTCCGCCAAACTCAGGTATATAAATCCCCGGTTCGATGGTCATGAGATAGTTCTCATATACGGAATCTTTACTTAACTGAGAAAAACGGGGGTTGGTATGAATCTCCAGTCCCAAGCCGTGCCCAGTTCCGTGATCAAAATATTCACCGTAGCCTTTCTCGTTGATGTGGTCACGGCATGCATCATCTACCTCTTTGCACGCCACCCCATCTCTGGCTGCTTCACAACCCAGTTGCTGTGACTCCTGAACGGTTTCATAGATTTCCCGGTGTTTGGTCGTCACTTCTTTAACCACAACAGTCCGGGTCATGTCAGCATGATATCCGTCATATTTTGCCCCAAAATCGAGGACCACAAAATCACCGGCCTGAATTTCCCGATCACCCGGGCGGGCGTGAGGAAGAGCTGAGTTCGGACCTGCCGCTATGATGGAATCGAAGGCGTCCGCTTCAGCTCCCAGCATTTTATACGTATAAGAAATCTTGGCGGCAATCTCTTTCTCCATAACGCCCGGACGGATCTCAGGAGCAATTTGATCAAAAGTTTGGTCTGTGATTTCAACAGCCGTTCGCGTGGCGCGGATCTCAGACTCATCCTTAACCATGGCAATTCGTTCAACAATTTCGCTGGTAGCTTTCCAGTCACACTCCGGAAAAGTGAGCCTTAATTTTTCCATGTCACTGACACTTACATGATCCCCTTCAAAAGCAATTTTTTGCTTTCCTTTGAAAACATTATGTTTATGAAGAATCTGAATATGCGGGTCGCTACCGATGAGGATCTCCATTTCCTTCACTTGCTGTTTTGACTGAGTGTCGTATCGGCCATCTGAAACAAACCAGGTCGCATCTTCCAGAATGAGGCAACTTCCGGCTGAACCTGTAAAACCTGACAGATACCTGACATTGGTAATGTAGGTAACGTACATCCCATCAAGCTCTTCCTCAGCGAGACGGGATCTCAGTTTTTTAATCCGGGATTCGGTAAGAGACAATCAGGCGCTCCCACTGGACTTGAGAAGATCCATGATTATTTTCTTCTCCTTCGCAATGCGTTTTTTGTCCACGCCCTGTTTACTGGACATTTTGGCCAGCACTTCCAGCGCCTGCTCATAGAGCTTTTGACTTTTCAGCACCGCCACCAGTGTGAAGGTAGCCAGTTTGGGGGAAACTTCCAGTTCAGACAATGCCACCGCCTCGGCTGTTGCTGGCTTTTTTCTCATCGCCCGTTTTTTCGGTGGAGATTTTTTTGCCACCTGTTTTTTTTTCACTGTTTTTTTTACGAGCTTCTTTGGCTTTGGTTTGATGGCTTTTGCCGCTTGCTGTTTTTTCCGGGGTTTTCGCGATCTTTTCTTTTTCAGTTCCCCTATCGCTTGAAGTGCCAGTTTATTGCCGGGATCCATTTCCAGAATAGCGTTGTAACACTTCATCAGGATCGCTTGAGACCGTTTGAGGCCTGATTGAACTTCAGCCAGCAAGAGATAGGCGTTGAAGAAACTGGGGTCAAGCTCAATAATCTTTTTCAAGCAAAGTTCGGCGTGTTGCAAATCTTTCCTGGCCATGAGGACGCGTGCCTGAAGAAAAAGCCCTGGCAAAGAATCTTTATAATAACCAAGACCTATTTCACAGACCTGACTGGCCCGATCCAAATCTTCGTTCAGCAGATAGTGCTCAGACAAAACAGGAAACAGGGTGGTGTCGAAATTATCAGCGAAATAGAATTCCAGATGTTCAAGGTTGGTTAAATCCACAGCTTATTTCACTCCTTCCAGCGATTTGTTTGTACCCAGTAGGTAATGTAGTCAATAGTCTCCTGAATCGGTGTACCTGGACCAAAAAGTTTCCCTACACCTTGTTTAGACAGCTCTCCCATATCTTTTTCAGGAATGATCCCGCCACCGGTAATCAAAACGTCATCCATACCATTCTCCGTCATCAGTTCTTTTACTCTCGGAAAGATGGTCATGTGGGCACCGGAAAGAATTGAAAGCGCAATGACATCCGCATCTTCCTGCAGTGCCGCATTAACAATCATCTCAGGCGTTTGCCTCAGACCCAAATAGATAACTTCCATGCCAGCATCTCGGTAGGCCCTGGCCAACACCTTAACACCCCGGTCATGTCCATCAAGACCGGGCTTAGCCATCACTATACGTATCTTTCTTTCCACGGAACCGATAAAGTCTAAAAAAAGTTCAGATCATTCTAACCGGAGGGCAATTTCGCAACGTCTCCACAAAATCAGAAGCGAAATTACCAGCACCCCTTGTGATTCTGTAAACGCAAAAGTACATTTGTAACATGAGGGTAATGGGAAGATTACTGCTTTTCTTTTCTTTTTGTTTTGGTGCATTCGATCGCCAGCCCCTTTTACCTCTTCAGATCGCCGGCGGGACAGTTTTCCAGTCTTTAGGAACAACTGGTAATTTTTTCAGTGATCCTGCTTCGCTCCTCAAGGTTGGCGGCATTGTATCCGTGATAACGTCTAAACCGTTCAGAATTGTCTCATTGTCAGACAGATCCTTCATGGTTTCCTACCCTTCAGCCTATGGGAATCTGGGATTTTCTGTCCAGACGTCCGGTCTTTCAATTTATCGTGAAACGACAGTCGCCGTAGCAGCAGCTCGGAGATTCGGTGAAAGTCTGAATGCTGGGCTGCGCCTCTCCGTTCATCAGATCGATATTAAAAATTATGGGGCTCAGACAGTTCTTTCCCTGTCAGGCTCTTTGTTTTATCCCCTTTCAGAAACCGTCAGCTGGAGCCTTTTGGGATTCAATCTCAACGGGCCTCGTCTGGGTCAGTCACAAGAACCGCTCCCACAAATTCTCGCCACCGGTTTCAGGTACTTACCGGCGGGGCCACTTCAGGCACTTATCGAAATTGAGAAAGATCTCGCTCACCGGCCGCGGCAAAAGTTTGGTGTCGTTTGGGAAACTACATCATGGCTTACACTTGCTACAGGTTATGCTAACAATCCGGACCAGGCAAGTTTTGGCTTTTCACTACAGCTTTCACAAATCACCGTTGACTATGCAATCGCTTCACATCTCCATCTTCCTGAAACGCACACTCTGGCTATTCATTTTCGCCTCCCTTGAACTGACCTCTACTGAGGCGCAAACCCTGGAGGATATTCTATCCACCCTTGTTGTGGATGAGGAAGAAAATGTTCTTTCTATGGAAGAACTGGAAATGCTGGAAAGCCTCGTTCGCCAGCCTGTTAACCTGAACAACGCCGGAAAAAGGCGGCTGGAGATGATCCCACTCTTTACGCTGGCTGACATTCAATTGATCCTGGCTGAACGGCGAAAAAAAGGAAAGTTTCAGTATGTTGACGAAGTGGCCGAAATCTCCGGCTTATCACTCATTGCGCAACAGTTACTTCCCCTTATTGCCACGGTGGAACGAGTGGGACCTGTTTCAATGGCTTTTAGAAACAGGTGGGCCACTTCCAATGAAGATTATCGTTTGCTGAACCGCGCTCTGTTTGTCGTTGGCGAGACCTCCGGTGGGATTGTTGTAGAGAGGGATCCCCTTGAACCGACCCTGGCCGATTTTATCTCAGCCCACACCAAATTTAAGACAAGGCAAGGCGTGGAAGTAATTGTAGGTGACCACAGGGTAGAATCAGGCTACGGCCTGGTTTTCGGACGAATCTCCCGTCCAATGAAGGGCGGTTGGCAGGTCACTTCAGTCTCCCGGGCAGGGCGAGGACTCCGTTCCTACCAATCTTCATCAGAGTATTGGGGACTCCGAGGCCTCGGTCTGCGGACTGAGAATTCTTTTGGCCGATGGACAGCTTCCGTCTCATCTTCACCTGCCGATGCCATTATAAAAGAAGACCAGGTAGTGTCCGTACAGCGAAGCGGTCTTCACAGCTCAGCAACTTCAATGGCCCGAAAGCACAATATCCGGGAAGAGATTCTCCTCTTAAACTGGGAGTCGACATTCAGCAACGGTCAAATCGGTGCAACGGCCGTTACAAACGGCTGGCAAATTCCCTCTGCTAATCGACAGTTTGAAGAAAGTTATCTTTCTCAGTACGGTGATGTGCCTCTCTTGAGCGGTTCACTGTTTTGGGAAGCCGCTACAACACCTGAGGGTAAAAGTGCCTGGCTCGGCGGTGTAACTCAAAACACACGTTCTGTCAGATGGATCTCCATGCTAAGGCATTACCCCGAAGAATGGCACACTCCGAGAAGTACCCCTTTTAGTGAATGGAGCGACAATGAGCTGAATGAGACAGGCATCTATCAGGCTATGGTGCTACGTGTAGGACAGTTACGGATTTCTTCCTACGGTGACCTGTATCGTGAATACATGGCTGATGAGACAGGTCAACAACCTATAGTCGGCGCTGAGACGGCCGTCATGGCCGATTACCGATGGCGGGGAGGGAAAAATGTTGTGTTCAAATGGAAAAGCGAAGAGAAAAGTCTGGAAGATAGACTTTACTTTCCTAAGGAGACTATCGCCCCCAGGAAGATGCGGCAGGCTACCCGTCTCCAGGGCAATACGAAGCTGGGTCGCACCATAAGAATCCGTCTGCAAGTGGACCATGTTGGATCAGAAGATAGCCACGGGCAAAATGACGGCAACAGTCTTTCCTTCACGGGAGCGTGGGATACCAAACAGCACCACCTCTCTTTTCAATGGATCGTCTTCAATACATCAGATTACTCTTCCAGGGTTTATGTTTGGGGCCTTAACCTCCCTGGCGAGATGAGAAACTACGCCTATTACGGAAATGGGCACTCTGCTACATTGCGCTACCGGTTCTTGACCGTTACCGGTACGTCTGTCTCTTTTCGAGCACGAAGCTCTTGGGAGAATGAAAACGGTAAATGGAGCCCTCCCCGGTGGGAAGGCGGGTTCCAGATGGACCTAACTCTCTGAATCTCCACCATATGCCGGTATCTTGGAGCGACTGGTAATGTTCTATCCATAAAATTTCTGTTAATACGCTCAAAAAATGGCCTTAGAGACAGTATTTATAGATGATTTAAAAAAACGTACTGCACTTTGCAGATTGTTTTCTCTCTGAATAAATTCTTCCTGTGATCCGAAGTAAGCTAATCATCACGTTAGGCATGATGCTGGCGGGCGTGTTGAGCGCAAGCACAGTATCCGTCTATTACCCCAACGATCCCGACAAGCGGGAGTCCATCAAGACCTTTGATACGGGTAACACAACCTATATTTCCGGCGCAGATTTCGTACGTGTGCTCGATGCCGGTATTTTTAGCAATATAGCAAGAGGAAAGATTGTCATTTACTTCGGAGGTCACAGGATCAAAGTCTCCGCCCACAGCAGTTTCGTTGTGATAGATGATCATGTTTACCAGATGCCGTCCTACGCCCTTTCCGATGGTTCGGACATTTACCTCCCCATGCGGCCGTTCATAGCTATCCTCCACCGCCACGCCGCGCCGGGAGTCAGTTATGACACCGGCCTCAACAGTGTGGTGGTTGAGCTCATTACTCACAATATCAAGGATTTGAGTATTGAGGAAAAAGCCAACGGAACTGTCATCCGCCTAGCGTCAACTCGCCAGTTTGAGGATGGCTCACTTACCGGCTGGTCAGCGCAAAACAGATGGTTTTATCTCACTGTATCAGGCGGCATTGCCGATTCCGTCGCACTGCGGAAGGCAAAGTTGGGCGGTATCGTCCGAGGTATAACCGTTGATCAGACAGGTCGTTCAGTTCAAGTTGCGTTTCAGCTTAGAACTGAAATCGAGAACTTTGAAATCTATCAAAATAATGCCCCCAACGAGATTGTGCTGACACTGAGAACTCCCTTAAGCTACAGCGCCGAAAAAATCAAAAAACTGAGAGACGCCTGGTACATTGACACAATTGTCATAGATGCAGGTCACGGCGGGAAAGACCCCGGGACTACGGGCAAGTATGGCCTGAGAGAAAAATTCGTCACACTTGATATTGCCAAGCGCCTCGGGAAGCTCATTGAGAAAAATACAAATGCAAAAGTAGTCTACACCAGAGACGAGGACGTATTTATTCCTCTATGGGAGCGGACTAAGGTCGCAAATGAAAGTAACGGAAAGCTCTTTATCAGTATTCATGCTAACGCTAACAATAACAGACGTATTAAAGGATTTGAAACATATATTTTGAGGCCAGGAAAAACAGCTGACGCTGTGGAAGTGGCTGAGCGTGAAAACAGTGCCATCAAACTTGAGGAGGAAGCATCCCGGTACGATCACCTGACAGAAGACAGCTTTATCATTGCATCTCTAATGCAAAATGCCTTCATGAAAGAGAGTGAAGATCTGGCCGCTATGGTCCAGTCGGAATTGCGGAAAAGCATTCCCTCACCCGATCGTGGTGTGAAACAGGCTGGATTTTATGTTCTTATTGGCGCTTCTATGCCTCATGCGCTACTGGAAGTAGGTTACCTTTCAAATCCCCTTGAAGAAAAGCAACTCCGCAAGCCCGGTTACAGGCAGAGTATCGCACAAGCCACGTTCAACGGCCTCCGCAGCTTCAAGGACAAATATGAGCGCGTCCTAGCAGAAGAAGGCTAGGCCCTTTTCAGGCGTCTCGTCACCCAAGCTCCATCTTGTCTACTCTCGATAAAGCAACATTAGATTATCTCTATTCTCTGCGGCGAAGGGGAATCAAGATAGGACTTCACCGTACAGAAATTTTACTGAAGCGGTGCGAAAATCCTCATCACAACCTCCCTGTCATTCATATTGCAGGGACCAACGGAAAAGGGTCCACTGCTGTCATGACCGCTTCCATTCTCAGAGCAACGGGTCGGAAAGTGGGGCTCTACACATCTCCTCACCTGGTGAGGTTCAATGAAAGAATTCGGGTCGGAGGAATCCCCATCCCCGATGAGTGGATTGTATCATTCCTGAAAAAATATCGTGTTGAGATTGACACCCTCGGCTCCACCTTCTTTGAAACCACTACCGCCATAATGTTTAGCTACTTCGCTCATGAGGCGGTTGATATTGCAGTGGTAGAAGTTGGCATGGGCGGACGGCTCGATTCCAGTAACGTTTCGGAATCTGTTGTTTCGGTACTTACTCCCATAGATTTTGACCATATGGAATTTCTCGGTGGTGATCTCCCATCTATTGCCAGGGAAAAGTGCGGAATATTTAAAAGGGACGTGCCGGTGGTAACGGCTCCTCAATACGAGAAAGTGATGTCTGTCATCAAATCATCCTCAAAAGAAAAGGGGTGTCCTCTCTTTTTGATATCAGAGGTGTGTCCAGTCACCGAAGCTATTCAAAAACCCGACGGTAGTCGTTTCGCCGTCGGCGAAACATCAATAGATCTCCCTCTGTTTGGCAAACATCAGGTGATAAATGCACAGACCGCCATAGCGGCGTGTAGCCTCTTTGATCCCAAGATCGACGATGATGTTATAAAAACAGGACTGACAAAAGTTGTATGGCCAGGGAGACTTCAAAAACTAAGTGGTAATCCATTAGCTTATTATGATGTGGGACATAACCCTCACGGTATAAGCACCGCAGTCCGATCTCTGAGAGAGATTTTCCCCAAAGCTAATTTTGGCGCAGTTTGCGGATTCAAGAAAAATAAGGACCTCGACAGCATCACAACTGTGCTAAAACAATATTTCAATCAGATCATCACTATTCAACCGAGCCACGCCGAATTTCACTCTGCCGAAACAGTAGCTTCTTTTTTGAAAAAAGTGGGTATTCCTGCTGAAGCTTGTCAATCTGTTACTGAAGGTCTTAGGCGGTGCAAAGCGGGAAATGAGAGCTTGGACCTGTGGTTAATTTTCGGTACACACTTTATAGCGGAGGATGTATTCAGCTTTTTTCATTTTCCCTTTGACAAAGGCGAGATTTAGTCTAAATTGAAATAGAGGCTGCCTTTTTTCAAGGTCTTTATAACTGCCTGATTCATAGAATCTCAGTAATTCTAACAATTAATTAACGATTTATTCCCATGGATGTAACACAGTTACAGGGCCAGAAGATCAAGGACTTAACCAAGCTCGCTCAAGAGATGGAAGTCCCCGGTTATTCCGGTCTGAAAAAACAGGAATTGATCATGCGCATTCTCGAGACCAGTGCCGAGAAAGAGGGGAAACTGTTTGCTTCTGGTGTTCTCGAAGTGATGCAGGAGGGGTACGGTTTCTTGCGATCGCAGGATTATAATTACCTCCCGGGGCCAGATGACATTTACGTCTCCCCTTCCCAGATAAAAAGGTTCAATCTCCGCACAGGTCATCAGGTGGCTGGACAGATACGCCATCCCAAAGATAACGAACGTTTCTACGCCCTACTTAAAGTTGAAACGGTGAACGGCGAGGGACCGGATCAAGTCAAAAAAGCCATTCTGTTTGACAACCTCACACCACTCTACCCTGAGGAGCGAATAAAGCTTGAAGGGAAGCCGAAAGGATTTTCTATGCGGATACTTGATCTTATGTCACCTATCGGCAAAGGTCAGAGAGGACTAATTGTCGCCCAACCAAAGACAGGTAAAACAGTTCTTCTACAAAAAATTGCCAATACAACGCTTGAGAACCATCCTGAAGTTAAAATTATTGTGCTGCTCATTGCGGAGCGGCCGGAAGAAGTGACAGATATGGAGAGAAGCGTTGATGCAGAAGTGGTAAGCTCCACTTTTGATGAACCGCCAGAACGGCACGTTCAAGTGGCGGACATGGCTTTGGAAAAGGCCAAACGGATGGTAGAGTACGGCCATGATGTGATGATACTTCTTGACAGTATCACCCGCCTTGGCCGTGCACACAATGCGATAATCCCTCACAGCGGAAAAATCCTTTCAGGTGGTGTAGATGCCAATGCGCTTCACCGTCCCAGACGCCTCTTCGGAGCAGCCCGGAACACCGAAGAAGGAGGAAGTCTCACAATTATTGCAACAGCACTCATTGATACGGGCAGTAGAATGGATGATGTCATTTTTGAAGAGTTTAAGGGTACCGGTAATATGGAACTCGTTCTAGACCGCCGCCTCAGTGACCGTCGCCTGTTCCCCTCCTTTGACCTTATACGTTCAGGGACACGGAAAGAAGAACTGTTACTTTCCAAAAAAGAACTTGCAAGAGTTTGGATTCTTAGAAAGATTTTAAATGACATGACACCCATAGAAGCAATGGAGTTTCTCCTCGATAGAATGAAGCGGACAGAAAATAACGAAGAATTTTTGGATACGATGAATAATTAATCAATGTTTGTCAGTATACCGTCTTGTGTCTAAGGATCAATCTTATATAAAGTCAGTCGTAGTTCGCCTCTCCACCGATAAACCTGTTAGAAAAACGTCTTATCAGGTTAAGGGCGTTCTCATGAAAGAATTTCCGGACAATCCCATCATCCCATTTATCAACGGCTCTTACCGCAATAACTATCTGTATCCCCGAGTCCAAGTTAAGATACTCAATGAACAGATTTATCTCATTGGAATCAAGGAAGGTGTTGAGCCCATTGAGTCCCTTGCTGAAAAACTGGACATTATGAACTTCGGCAATATCACTTTCAAGGTCGAGGATGTGGTCACTGAAGTGAGCGATGATGGTTTGGGATCAACCGATAAGACAATCCAGTACAAATTTCTCACTCCGTGGATCGCCCTCAACCAGATTAATCTGAAACGCTATAAAGCGTTAACAGACAAAGATCGCTTAATACTGCTAAGACGTCTGCTGAGTCAAAATATCGCTTTCGTTGGAAAGGAGGTCGATCTCGCACTAGAAGAAAGAATTTTCGTAGATCTCAATCTGGAATCACTCCAGGCCAACTTGATGGATGAAGGAAAAATGGGCTGTTTTAACGGTGAATTCAGAACCAACTTTATTTTGCCAAACTTTATCGGCTTAGGAAACGGAATTACCAAGGGTTACGGTGTGCTCTTCAGTCAATTCAATTCGGCGGACTTTTCCTCTGAAGAAACAGAACTGGCAAACAGCCAGTCTGACAATCAAGAAGTAGTGGGAGAATTGCCCGAAGGTTGGGAGGATGAAGCCATTGATCCGAATGACATCCCTCGAAGTAAACGGCTCAAAAAAACAGACACAGACAAAGAGCAAGAGACGGAAGGTCCTAACTTCAACACTGCCAAATATCACTCCAAGACGCATTGATCTCGGCCAATCATTATGATTGCTGAAAGAGTCCAGCGGATTCAGCCGTCTTTCACTTTGGAGATGACAGCGCGGGCCGCTGATTTAAGGAATAACGGTGTAGATGTGATTGACCTTGGCGTCGGTGAACCCGATTTCAACACACCTGAAAATATCCGCCAAGCGGCCATCCGCGCCATGGCTGACGGTCATACAAAGTACACACCTGGAAGAGGAACACTTGAACTTCGCGAAGCGATATGTAAAAAACTGGAGCGCGACAATAATCTAGATTATACCCCAGATCAGATCATTGTTTCAAACGGTGCCAAGCATTCCCTCAGCACTCTCTGTCAGGCTGCATTAAACCCGGGAGATGAAGTCATTGTCTTTGCACCCTACTGGGTTTCTTTTCCTGAATTTATCCGGCTGGCAGATGGAGAACCTGTCATCGTAAAAACTAGGACCGAGGACAATTTTTCTCCTGACTGGAATGATCTTGAATCAAAAGTCACACCTAAGATTTCCGCAATAATTATTAACTCGCCTTCCAACCCGACGGGAGCAGTCTGGGACAAAGAAACAGTTACAAGGCTTCTTAAACTTGCCGCCAAACACGATTGGCTGGTGATCTCTGACGAATGCTACGAATTCCTCGTATATGATGCACCCTTCACAAGCACGGAGGTCTTAAATGAAGTAGGAGCCAATGTGGTAACGATTCAGAGTTTATCCAAGACTTACGCCATGACTGGATGGCGGATCGGATACGCGGCGGGAGATGCTGCAATCGTCAGCGCTATGGCGAAAATCCAGGGGCAGGCAACATCTTGCCCCAACTCAATTGCACAAAAAGCGGCCGTGGAGGCACTCACTGGTGATCAGACTGAAATTGAAACCATGCGCAATATTTTTGTGGAACGTCGGGATGCAATGATTAACCGCCTCAACACTGTTCCCAACTTTTCCTGCACCAAACCAGGGGGCGCATTCTATGCATTCCCCAATGTGAGTCACTACATAGGCCTAGCCGCTGATGGGAAGATAATCGACAGTTCTTTCGCCTTGAGTGATTATATTTTAGACTGTGCCAAGACGGTGACTGTAGCCGGTTCCGGCTTCGGATCAGAGGGCTACATTAGGCTCTCGTACGCCACCGACGAGTCAGTTTTTTTGGAAGGCATCAACAAGCTTGAAAAAGCGTTAAGTAATCTGAATTAGAGGAATAAAATGAAAACTGGGATTCATCCTGAATATACGCTCGGTACAGTGACCTGCGCATGTGGAAACAGATTCCAAGTGCGAAGTACCGTGGGCGATATGCGAGTGGAAATCTGCTCCGCATGCCACCCATTTTTCTCCGGTCAGCAAAAACTGGTTGACACCGCCGGCCGTATCGAAAAATTCAAAAAGAAATATGGAAAGCTGAACGCCAAAGGCGAACAGTAACCAAACAAACACAACGGTTTCTAGCGTCATCGGATAGAGATGGCCGGGAACCGTTTTTTTATGCCCGAGAACTTCTATGAAAGATAAAGTCAAACAGATCATTGAAAGATACGAAACTGTTACTGAACAGCTAGCTAAACCAGAAATTGTGTCTGATCCGGATAGATACCGCGACCTGGCGAAAGAACATCACGATCTGGACCCTGTAGCCAAAAAAGGGAGCGAGTATATCAATATAACGGATCAAATTGATGAAGATGAAGCTGTTCTGAAAGGTGACGATGAAGAATTGAAAGAACTAGTTCAAGAGGAGATTGAAGGATTAAGAGACGAAGCCCTGAAGCTGGAAGAAGAACTAAAGGTCCTTCTGCTACCTAAAGATCCACTGGATGAAAAAAATACCATCATGGAGATCCGGGCTGGCACGGGCGGTGAAGAAGCAGCCCTTTTTGCAGCTGATCTTTATCGCATGTATGGCCATTTTGCGGAGCAAAACGGATGGGACATCAAACTGATTGCGGCAAATGTAACGGGAAACGGCGGTTACAAAGAGGTGATCTGCGCCTTCAAAGGTGACACTATTTTTGGTAAACTGAAATATGAGGGGGGCGTACATCGGGTGCAGCGTGTTCCCGCAACAGAGGCCAGCGGGCGCATCCACACATCTGCCGCTACTGTCGCCGTCCTGCCGGAAGCTGATGAGGTCGATATTAAAATCAATACACAAGACTTGCGTATCGATACCTTTCGGGCGTCAGGAGCAGGTGGCCAGCATGTGAATAAGACAGAGTCAGCTATCAGGATTACTCACATTCCCACCGATACAGTGGTCACCTGTCAGGATGAAAAATCTCAGCACAAAAATCGCGTGGCGGCAATGAAAGTTTTAAGATCCCGCCTTCTGGCTCGTGAGCGGAAAAAACAGCAGTCAGAGCGAGCGGAGGCAAGAAAAACCATGGTGTCCACAGGAGATCGGAGTGCAAAGATCCGAACTTACAATTTTCCTCAAGGGCGAGTGACAGATCACCGCATAGAATTGACCCTTTACAAACTTGAGGAGATTATGAACGGTGACCTCACCGAGCTCATCGAACAACTGAAAATTGCTGATCAGTTAGAGCAGTTAAAAGCGGAAAATCTCAGTTGACAAACCTGCCTCTACCCGCCACTGTTCAGGAAAACTCCACAGTGCAACGGGTTTTGGAAGAAAGTGTAAGATTGCTGACTGATGCAAGAACTGACGCACCGAAAGCTCAGGCGGAATGGCTTCTCCTCTCTCTCCTCAAACTTTCCAGATCTCAGCTCCACCTGGAAGCAGATCACCGCTGCCTCACCCACCAACAAAAAAAGATCTTTAAAGACTGGCTGAGACGTTCTGCTGCCGGTGAACCGGTTCAGTATATAACAGGTGAAACGGAATTTTTTGGTCTACCGTTCACTCTTACCGGGGATGTCCTTATACCGCGGCCCGAAACAGAGCGACTGGTTGAAATTGCAATTAATGAAGCAAATGAAAGCAAAGAATTTTCCATATTGGACATAGGTACGGGTTGCGGCTCTATTGCCGTCAGTCTCGCCTGCTCACTTAAAGAGATTTCTGTCACAGCAACTGACAATAACCGAAATGCCCTGAAGGTAGCACAACTGAACGCTAAGAAAAACGGCGTCGCTTCAAGGATTCAGTTCATCGATCATGACATTTTGAACGATGAGGTAGAAAATTGTTTTGATATCATCATCAGCAATCCGCCTTACGTACCGCTGAATGAATATAAAGCACTTCAGGATAATGTCCGGTGTTTTGAACCGAGAGAGGCATTGACAGAAGACGCTGACGGTTTAACTTTCTACAGAAGCTTTGCCGCCAAAGGGAAAAAATGGCTCCGGGAAGGCGGAATGATGATTTTGGAGGTGGGCTGTGGTAAACACCCATTACACGCCAAGGAACTATTTGAGTCAGCAGGGTGGACTAAGGTTGAGCTTTTTAAAGACTACAACGGAGACCTGAGAGTGCTGAAAGCAAAGAGATCATGAAGAGCGTCTTGGCCACAATCAGGCTCTTCAGGCCCGTAAACCTTTTGCTTGGTGGAATGATGGTCACAGTTACGGCGGCGCTGGTTGACGCTCTGAACCAGACCGATCTTCTCATGAAAGGAACTTTTGTAGTAATGTCTTTCACAGCCGCAGCTAACGCATTTAATGATTATCGCGATCTGGAAACTGATAAAATCAACAGAACGAACAGGCCGTTACCGAGAGGTGACCTTGCCCCAGAAACTGCACTGATACTCTCCATCCTACTTTTCATGATAGGTACGGGGATCTCATTTACAATAAACACAGGAGCTTTTATCATTGCCGCAGTTGTGGCCCTTCCACTCATGGTGGTCTACAGTTTATGGCTGAAAGGGACAATTTTGATTGGAAACATGATTGTAGCTGTAATCATTGGATTGTCATTTGTGTTTGCGGGAGCACTGTTTGGTGAATTGGACCGGATGATAATGCCATCACTACTGGCATTTGGGTTTACAATGGTCCGAGAATTCATCAAAGATATGGCTGATGCTGATGGAGACCGTGCAGCAGGGTTCATTACTTTTCCTGTTAAGTTCGGGATAGAAAAATCGGCAAGGATCGCCATTTTTTTGACGGTTCTTCTCATGGCACTTCTAGTCGCTCCGTATTTAATGAACATCTACAGTGAAAAATATCTTGTGGCGGCATTTCTGGGAATTGGTATTCCACTCTCATATATCATAAGTTTGCTCGTGAAATCTCCCTCCTCAAACAACTGTCATACCGCTTCGCAGATACTGAAAGCCTCTGTTTTTCTTGGTTTGCTGGCCGTTTATCTCGGCTGAGGCCATGGCTTCAGAATTCGTACATCTCCACAACCATACAGATTACAGCCTTCTTGATGGTGCTCAGAAAGTACCCACACTATTAGATACAGTTACCGATCTGGGTATGGATGCCGTTGGTGTCACAGAACACGGCAATATGTTTTCCGCAGTTTCTTTTTACAAAGCAGCAAAAAAAGCAGGCGTCAACCCGATTATCGGCTGTGAAGCGTACGTGGCACAGGGTGACCGTTTTGACAAAACACCCAAACGGGACGGCGGATGGGGCAATAACCATCTTGTTCTTCTGGCACAAAACTACACCGGTTACAAGAACCTCATGAAGCTCACCACAGCAGGCTATCTTGAAGGATTTTACTATAGACCCCGAGTTGACAAAAATCTCCTGAAAGAATACAGCGAAGGGATTATTTGTCTCTCAGCGTGTTTGAAGGGAGAGGTACAAGAGTACGCCGTCAAGGATGATCTGGATGGTGCCAAAAGGACTGCTCTAGAATATGCGGAAATCTTTCCCGGGAGGTTTTATCTGGAACTGCAGAATCACAGCATTCCGGAGGAAGAAGTCTCCCGAACCGTTGTTAGTAACTTGGCGCAAGAACTGAGCATTCCCCTGGTTGCCACCAACGACTGCCATTACGCACTGAAGGAGCACTGGGAAGCACACGACATCATGTTTTGCCTAGGAACAGGCAAAGAACGGAATGATCCCAATCGCCTGCGATACGCCACGCCAGAATTCTTCTTTAAATCTCAAGATGAGATGTGGAAGCTATTCAAAGATTATCCTGGCGCGCTGGAAAATACTCGATTGATTGCTGATTCATGCGATCTGGAGTTACCACTGGGGGAATACCTCTTGCCCACATTTCCAATACCTGAAGACGCTGGAGCAACCACGTCTGATGATTTCCTCTCACACTCCTGCCTACAAGGACTGAAAAATCTCTATCCGTTAGTTACTCCTGAACTCAAATCTCGCCTTGACTATGAACTAGACGTTATCCAAAAAATGGATTTTGCCGGTTATTTTCTTATCGTTATGGATTTTGTCCAATATGCCAAGGATAACAATATTCCTGTGGGTCCCGGACGGGGTTCTGTGGCGGGAAGTCTGGTAGCTTATTGCCTCGGTATCACTACCATTGACCCCATAAAATACAATCTTCTTTTTGAGCGATTCCTCAATCCCGAACGGATTTCCATGCCTGACATTGACATCGATTTTTGTTACGAGCGACGGTCCCATGTCATCGATTATATCAAGGAGCGATATGGTGAAGATTCGGTAACTCAAATTATAACCTTCGGCAAATTGAAAGCTCGCCAGGTTGTCCGTGATGTAGGGCGTGTACTGGGGATGAACTTGAGTGAGGTTGACAAAATAGCCAAATCCATCCCTGCCGGTCCCGGTATCTCTCTGGACTCAGCCCTAGAGATTAGTAGCGATCTTCAGGAACATGTTGATAAAGACGATCAACACAAAGACCTGATCAATTATTCAAAAACACTGGAAGGAATGAATCGCCATGTGTCAACTCACGCCGCTGGTGTGGTGATAGCGCCGGGCGATCTCACCGATTATATCCCCCTATACAAATCACCGCAAGGCGATATTACCTCCCAGTATGACATGAAAGACCTAGAAGATTTAGGGCTTTTAAAAATGGACTTCCTCGGCTTGCGGAACCTCACAGTCATCGATCAGACAATAGTTCTTCTTAAAGAAAAAGGAATCAAACTTAATATTGAAAAGTTGCCCCTCGATGATGAAGCTGTGTATAAACTGTTTTCCAAGGGCAAGACCGTCGGCGTGTTTCAATTTGAATCCGCGGGCATGAGGGAATACCTGAAAAAATTGAAGCCAACATCAATTCGGGATCTCATTGCCATGAACGCTCTATACCGCCCCGGCCCCATGGAAAACATTGGCGAATTCATCAAACGAAAACACGGAAAAAAGAAGATCAAATACATTCATCCCGATCTGGAATCGATTCTTAAAGAAACTTACGGAATTATCGTTTATCAGGAACAGGTGATGCAGATTGCTAATAGCATCGCAGGTTTTTCACTGGCACAAGCGGATTTAATGCGCCGGGCCATGGGAAAGAAACAAAAGAAACTCATGGAAAGCCAAAAAGAGGACTTCATTAAAGGGGCGACTGGTCAAGGTACGGATAAAAAAAAGGCAAAGGAAATCTATAATCTAATTGAGAAGTTTGCTCAATACGGTTTCAATAAAAGTCACAGTACCGCCTACGCCTATATCGCCTACCAGACGGCCTATCTTAAAGCGCATCACTCTGCCGAATTTATGGCGGCAAACCTAACCAGTGAAATGACTAACACAACTCGTGTAGTGACTCTCTTAAATGAATGTCAGAAGCTAAAAATCACCATCCATCCACCTGATGTAAACGAATCAGACATCAACTTCAAGGCTCTGGATGAAAAAACTATCTCTTTCGGATTGAATGCTATAAAAAATGTCGGCGCAAAAGCTCTCAAGAATATTCTCTCCGAAAAAAATGAACAAGAACAGTTCACAACTCTGTACGACTTTTGTGAACATCTCGACTTAAGGCTTGTTAACAAAAAAGTGCTTGAAAGTCTAGTGGCTTCCGGCGCTATGGATTCACTGGAGGGGAATCGAGCACAACAATATGTTGTAGTCGAATCAGCGCTTAAGTTCGCCCAGCAGATGCAGGCTAACGCTGATGATAATCAATTTTCAATTTTTGGGGGTGAGACATCAGAATCTCAGATAATTGCAAAACCCACTCTCCCAGACGTATCTGATTGGAGTGAGACTGAAAAGCTAAAGCGTGAGAAAGAGTTGATGGGCTTTTATCTCACAGGCCATCCATTGCTTGAATATTCCGATATCCTGGAAAATTATTCGAATTACGACTTTTCAGATGCTTCTGACGATACTGAGATTGAGCAGATCCGGGTTGGTGGAATCATACGGGACATTCGTCATCACTTTGACAAAAAAAATCAGCAGATGGCTTTCTTTAATCTAGAATGCCTAGGGGGTTCTGTTGATGTACTTGTTTTTCATAAAACATTTACAAATTATAAGCAGTTCATAAGTGACGACGGTCTCATCTTCGTCAAAGGCCGCCCAACCTCACGCATGTCTGATGATACACCAAAAATGATTGCTGAATCCATTGAATCACTTGATGAAGTTCAGGGAAGAAATCCGTCCACAGTCAATATTGTAGTAGAGGTTGATAAAATGAAAGAAGAGGATGTGAATGCCCTCTACCGGTTAACCAAGGGGCACGCCGGTAATTCTCCCATTTTTTTTCACCTCTACGAGGACGAAGGAAACGGAAAAAAGTTTTACGCCAAAACTGTTAAGGTCACACCGGATGAAGCATTTATCGGAAAGCTTAAGGGGCTTTATGGCGATGAGAACGTTTGGGTGGAGTGATGATTGCTTTGCTCCAACGTGTATCGGAAGCAAAAGTCACCGTCGACAATAAAATCGCTGGAGAGATCGGTCCGGGGCTTCTCATTTTTCTCGGTGTTTTTCAGAACGATGCCCAAGAAGATATGAAATTTCTAACGAACAAGATCGTTTATCTTCGCATTTTCGAGGATGATGCTGGAAAAATGAATAGATCGCTTCTGGATGTTGAGGGCGCCGTTTTAGTGGTGAGCCAGTTCACACTGTGTGCCGACACCAAAAAAGGACGAAGGCCAAGCTTCATTAAAGCGGCTCAGCCGGAGCTGGGAGAAAAATTTTATAACAGTTTTATTCAGGATCTCAAAGAAAGAGGTATTTCTGTTGCAACAGGGATTTTCGGTGCCATGATGGACGTACAGCTTGTCAACGATGGTCCCGTTACATTTGTGTTGGACAGCAAAAAGAGTTTGATGTCCGACTGATTTAGAAGAGGCAAGAGTTTCATTAATCTTGGTACAGCATTTGGGGGGAATCTATCTAGATGCCTTTGTGACGATGGAAAAAGTCATTATCGCTTCTCCTTCTCCACCACCTTGAAGACTTTCTCTCCCGGCTTTGCCATCCTGTGGCGCTCCCGTGCAAGCCGCTCAATATAATCCAGATCATTTTCGAGTTTATCCTTCTCGCCAATCAATTCCTCCTGTTCGGCACGCAGACTGTCGATATCCTCCATTAGGTGAGTTTTCTCTCTTTTGATTGTATAAAGCCGGTACACTCCGTGATCACCAAAGAAAAAGATGATCACCAGAATTAGAGCTCCCAGAATGAGAATTTTAGGAAGAAGATTCTTGCTTGGTGATGGGACACCAATCCACCGGACGGGTCGGCGACGGCGCTTAGAAAAGAGTCCCCGCCTTTTTCGTGCCATCTTTCTACCCTACTTCGGAAGAATGTCCCAGTACTTCCATGCCAGGAAAGGTGGCTGAATTGCCAAGTATCTCCTCTATCCGAAGCAGCTGATTATACTTACAGATACGGTCAGTCCGGGAAGCTGAACCCGTCTTTATCTGGCCCATCCCCATGGCTACAGCGAAATCAGCAATGGTGGTATCCTCAGTCTCACCAGACCGGTGAGATACCACGGCCGCCATGCCGTTCTCTTGCGCCAGTTTCATAGTCTCCACAGTTTCTGTTACACTGCCCACCTGATTCAGTTTTATGAGAATAGCATTCATGGCGGGTAAATCGATGGCTTTTTTCAGGCGTGTCATGTTTGTGACGGTAAGATCATCTCCAATGATTTGGACTTTTTTCCCAAGTGCTTTGTGGAGCTCCGTCCACCCTTCCCAGTCATCTTCTGACAGCCCATCCTCAAGGGAAACAATAGGGTACTTCTGAATCAGTGTGCTATAGAATTCTATCATTTCGCCACTTGTCAGCTCTCTCTCTTCTGAATCGAGACGGTAAATATTGCGGTTGGCCTCATACAGCTCCGAAGCGGCTACATCGAGCGCAAGATAGATTTCCTTTCCTACTTCGTAGCCCGTTTTGGAGATGGCCTCCAAAATAACTTCGATGGCCTCTTCATTTGAACGGAGGTTCGGAGCAAATCCCCCTTCGTCCCCCACGGAGGTATTAAGATCCCTTTCCCCAAGAACCGATTTGAGATGATGAAAAGTCTCGGTTCCCATCTGGAGTGCCTCTGAAAAGCTGGAGGCACCGATCGGAAAAACCATGAATTCCTGAATGTCTACATTGTTATCGGCATGGCTACCACCATTCAGGATATTCATCATTGGAATGGGAAGAAGGGTTGATTTTCCGTTGGAAAGATAATTAAAGAGTGGCAACCCCTTGTAAGCTGCCGCGGCGTGGGCCACCGCCATGGAAACACCCAAAACGGCATTCGCACCCACCTCTCCTTTGTTCTCTGTCCCGTCGCATGAGATGAGAAGTTCATCCACACCTCGCTGATTGAGAGCATCTTGGCCAGTCACTGCCGGACCTAGAACTCCTGTCACATTGTGGACAGCCTTCTGTACACCCTTCCCGAGATAAAAGGCTTTATCCCCATCTCGAAGTTCCACTGCTTCGTGACTCCCGGTGGAGGCACCCGATGGTACAGCCGCACGACCGAAACTGCCGCTCGAAAGTAAAACGTCAACTTCAACGGTGGGATTACCACGGGAATCGAGAATCTGTCTTGCCTTGACTTGCGAAATGCTACTCATTTCCTTTTACAACCTTCCAGTTTGCCAAAACCTGCCCTAAAAATAGCACTTTCTCGATCCACAGACATCTGGAAAAATCGATGATGCTGAGGAAGGGAGTTGGTTGTCCGAATAACGATCTCCCTGTATATTCGCCATCTGGAACTACCTGCAACAGGAAAACGTATCAGACCAACCCACTGAAAATAGAGGATCTCGCTTTTTAATACTCACGTGACACCGCCCCTCAGACAACTCACTCGGCAAACTTTGGTCTACGGCACCGGCAATGTGCTGACCAGACTTGTCACTTTTCTCCTGTTACCTCTCTTTACTAATGTGCTTACTCCCGGGGAGTACGGTCTCGCCACTCTTCTCTACGTTTTTCTCGGCTTTATGAATATTGTCTATCATTACGGGTTAGACACCGCGTTTATGCGTTACTATAATGAGGCCGACGGCCCAGACGCCCAGCAATCACTCTTTTCAACAGCGCTCTGGCTCAGTCTGGGGACAAGTTGCGTGCTGTCATTTCTGATTTTGTCAGGCTCGTCCGGCCTTTCATCTCTCCTGTTGGGGGGCGATCAATATACTCATCTTTTTAAGCTGGCGGCCGGAATCCTCCTTCTGGATGCCATCAGCCATGTCCCCTTTGCCCATCTGAGATTGGAGGGTAGGGCCACCCTTTTCGTCTTAATCAAGCTGATAAATGTGATCACCACCCTTGGGATGAATATATATCTCGTAGTGATGAAAGGGATGGGACTTGACGGTATTTTCCTGAGCGTTGCCGCGGCTTCGGCAGTGACTACCTTTTCTGTTTTGTCTGCAACGGCCGGATCTTTGCAATTTGCTTTTAATAGCAGTAGTGTCAGCTCCCTCTTAAAATTTGGTCTCCCTTTTTTGCCTGCGGGCCTCGCTTCCATCGCTATGGAGTCCATAGACCGATATATTCTTGCCAGCCTCACTGATGCCGCTACAGTAGGTATCTACACCGCCGGCTACAAGCTGGGGATCTTTATGCTTCTCATCACAACTGCATTTCAGTATGCCTGGCAGCCTTTCTTTCTGAAAGCCGGTAATAATTCCGAATCCAAAACGCTTTTCGCCCGTGTCTTTAGCTACTTTATGGTGATTGCCCTATTTGTCTGGACAGTGATCACACTCTTTATATCTGAGATTGTCCGGCTGAATGTGGCTGGAGTATCACTCATAGGGCCCGCTTTTGTGGAGGCGCAGTCTATTGTCCCTATTATTCTCATGGCCTATGTTTTTCAGGGGGCTTATCTAAACTTTCTTCCCGGCATCTATTTTGAGGAAAAGACAAAATACATTGCCGTTATTACCGGTCTCAGTGCGGCCGTAAATATAGGAGTAAACTTCGCCCTCATCCCAATCTATGGTATAGTAGGTGCCGCCTACGCCACACTGGCGGGTCACGGCACCATGGCTGTCACAACCTATTTCACTTCAAAAAAACTGTTCCCCGTCCTTTACGACTGGTTCAAACTGTTAAGAACGGTTACCGCTGTGGTCGTTGCCCTGGGAACAGCTCACTTTTTCGATTACACGCTCCTCGGGCGGATTGCAGGTGCCTCAGCTTTCACAGGTGCCCTTTTTATGCTGAAAGTGATAACTCCCGGTGAAGTGAGTAAAATCATCTCAGTTTTCCAGCCACCTTCAGAAGATACAAACTGAATGACCAACCCCAATCCTAAGGTTCTCCTCTTTTCCACACAGAAACAGTCATTTATTGAAGATGACGTCAGGTTGTTGGAAGAATTCAGCGACGTGAAATGGATCTGTGCCCACGGTCTCTTCACCGCAGTACGCATTAAGTGGTCCATGCTGTTCAGCGATGTAGGAATTGCGTGGTTTGCATCTGTTTACAGCGCCATTCTGGTTTTCACTGCACGGTTTTTGCGTAAAACATCCATCATTATTGTGGGCGGTGCCGACCTCATTACAGATTCACATCTCGGATATGGTCTTCTTCTGTCACCCTGGAAGCGGCCTTTCATCCGGTATGCCTTGAGAAGAGCTACACATGTTCTTCCCACTTCGGAACATTTGAGACGGGCGGCCTTGGAGGTGGGAGAGTATGAAGGTGACAATTTGTCAACTGTACCGCCCGGTCTCGATAGTAACTTTTGGCAACCTGGGGGTCAAAAAGAAAATATAGTCTTGACTGTGGCCAAATGCACCACAAAGGACCGTATCCAAATCAAGGGAGTTGATCTGCTGCTTCAGGTAGCAGAAAAGATGAGCGAAACCTCTTTTCAAATCATTGGAGTTGAGGAGAATTTTCTCTCCAAAAACAGCTTCTTCGTTCCAAAAAATGTTGTTATCTCTCCTTCTATGTCGCAACAGAAGCTACTCAGTTATTACCAGCGGAGTGCTTTATACTGCCAGTTGAGCAGGGTAGAATCCTTTGGCATTGCTACGGCTGAAGCCATGCTGTGTGGATGCATCCCCGTAGTCACCGATGTGGGTGGTTTGTCGGAGACTATAGGTGACACCGGCCACACTGTCCCTCCGGAAAATGTCGGTGCCGCTTCGGAGGCCATTCACAAAGCTTTGAAGGAAGCAAATAGTTCCAGTGGTGAAAAATGTCGAAACCGTGCTGCCGAAAAATTCAATGTGGAACAGAGAAAGAAATCTTTTAAAGCGATGGTGTTTTCTTGAACCGAATGGGATCGAATATTCTTTCTCTCACAGGCGCGGATGCCGCAAGTCGATTCCTCGGTTTTTTCGCCGTAGCCTATCTAGCGAGAACCGTGGGCCCAGAGGGAATGGGACTCTTGGCAGCCGGGATGGGAATATTGACATGGGGTACCATCCTAGCCGAGGCAGGCTTGCCAACACTGGGCACAAGAACGGTAGCAACTTCAAACGCTGCATCCATGAATCTTGTACACAGGTTTTTTACTACACGTCTGGTTCTTTCTCTGGGGGTACTCATTTTATTTGCTCCTATTCTTTTCTTTACGCTGGATACACTGCGGCTACGCAACATCACTCTTATCTATCTTTTAGCACTTTTCCCATCAGCCCTTGTTCTGGAGTGGGTCTTTCAGGGATTGAGAAAAATGACCATCCTTGCTACAGGTAGAATCGTGGCGGCGGTAAGTTATCTCTTTTGGGTGCTTATGTTTGTGAGGAGTGAATCACCCATTATTTGGATCCCGGTGGGATGGGTAGCCAGTGTTGTGGCTCAAAGCATCTATCTCTGGAAACAGTACGGTGGCGTAAATGAAACTGAATCGACAGATGTCCCTCCGGCATTAAACCTCATCAAAACAGCTTTCCCTCTCGCTGTGGCTGGACTAGTGGCACAGGTTATCATTCATTTCCCGGTCGTCTATCTGGGCATAACCGATCCTCATGAAGGTGGTCTTTTCAGTGTTGCTTACCGAGTCATTGTATTACTTCTGGTGGTGGATCGGGTGTTCTACACAATCTTTTTCCCTTCAATTACAAAATATTTGAAGATCGGTGGAGAAGACCTCTTCACACGTTTCAACCGAACCCTGAAACTGGTGACGCCAGTTACTCTCTATATAGCCATCATAGCAATAATAGGGAGTCAACAAATCTTACCCGCCGTTTTCGGCAGTGAATTCAACCAGTCTGCCCTCATTTTCCAGATATTGGCCCTCTATTTTGTCTGCTCCGTCATCAACAGTGTATTTACTTTCACACTGATTGGTGCCAAAAAAGAGAAGATTTATCTTAACTCTATTCTTTTGGGCGGAGCGGGCTTCTTTGGTATCATGCTACTTCCAGGACCAGTGCCATCATCACACTTTGCTGCCATGGGTTTGGTTCTCTTTCAGGTCATTTCCCTCCTTGTGATGATGCGGGAAGTGCAAACTTTTATTTCTTTTTCTGTTGCCAGGTCTCTTCTTTTGCCCATTGTTGCCAGCGGCGTTCTCATGGGAATCTTTTCGCTCACTTATCCCTTATCACCTGTGCTTACATTTCTTGCTTCTTTGGTAATAACACCGGTTGTTCTTTATAAATCGGTCGGAATTACATCAGAAGAAAAATCATACTACATTAAATCAATCTCATGAGACTCTCTGTCGGAATTACACACCTCACACCAGCCTGGAAAATTCTACTGGAGCAGATCGCACCCCCTTGTGAAGAACTCAACAGCACAATCGACTGGTCGACTGAAAACTATGGATGTATCATTGTCTCTTCCACCGTCAGCGTTTCGGTGAAGGAAAAGCTTAAGCGTTATCTGACTGATGGTGGTTCACTATTGTTGGAAACTGAGGCTGCTAAACAGATTCTTGGGACCAATAGCGAACCTGCATTTGTGGATTATATCGATACTACCAATGATTCACTTTTCAGCTCTGTGGCATCTGGATCTGTTGGTCGAAAACTGAACCTCCCTTCCGATGCTACACAGCTCAAGGAGAGGCACGGGAGATATTTGGTTGAGAGGACCGTTGTTGGCAAAGGCTACGTTATCATACTCCCCGGCGGAATGATAGATTCTATATTATCATGGGGATGCACCCGAAGAAGTTTTCCCTCCCATGGGCCGTTGCTCCCCTCTGAACGGGTGGCCAAAGTGTCCAAGCGGACCATCCGAGATATTGTTAACCGATCGTTACAAGAATTGTTCTGGCGCCGGGATCTCCCTTTCGTATCCCTCTCTTCTTTTCCAGATGGAGAAGATTTGCTATTCAGTTTTCGTGTTGATACCGACTTCGCCTCACAGAAAGCAGTTCAAACACTTTATGAGCTATGCAAAAAACATGACGTCCCCGCCACCTGGTTCGTTGAGACAGGTAGTTGCCAAGAATGGGTTGATCGGTACGGCAAAATGGAAGGTCACGAAATTGGCCTACATTGCTTTAAGCACAGAATTTTCAATAACTATACCAAAAATGAGCTGGATATGCGAATAGGAACATCCATTCTTCGAAAAAATGGCATCACTCCCAGGGGCTACGCCGCGCCGTTTGGCGAATGGAACACAACTCTGGCAAAAGCTCTAGAGCACCGCGGTTTCGAATATTCTTCAGAATTTGCCTTGGACTATGACAATCTCCCTTTCTATCCTTTCCTAGGTGAACGGTCATCATTTGTTATGCAAATTCCAATCCATCCCATCTCCACCGGCACGTTGCGTAATGCCCACCATTCAACAGAAGAAATGAAAGATTACTTTGAGACAATTATGGAAGATCACCTCGCAGACCGATTGCCGCTATTCATTTATGATCACCCCGCCAATCCTGATCACGAAACTCTGGATTGGCTTTTCCAGACAGTTAAGGATAGAAAAATACCCACCATGACCATGGGTCAATATGCAGATTGGTGGAAAATCCGCACAGAAACTCATTGGTCAGCACGACTGGAAAACGGGCGTCTCCAACTCTCTAGCAGTAACTTGGGTGATTCTGTGAAGATTGAGGTTTTTCAATCAGATGGACGTCACACAATTGCCGCAAAGAACAGCAATCTCGAATTGAGCAAAACAGCCTGGCGCACGACAAAGGCAAAAACAAACAGACATCCACACATATCTATTCTACATCGATTGAATCGTAAGATGATTTTCAACGATATTCTCCATACTTACTGGAAGTACAAATTGTGAAAATCACCCTCGCCAGCTACCATACCGTTAACATGAAACACGGTGGGCCCCGCACTCAGATTCTGCAGACAAAGCAACAGCTTGAGGAGCTGGGTCATCAGGTAAAACTTCATGAAACATGGGACGGAAAACCGGATCTGGAGTCGTCAGATCTTTTCCATCTTTTCGCCTCCAACTTCGCTGTTTATGATCTGGCCCGGTTTCTCCATTCTGAAGAGATGCCTTTTGTTACCAGTCCTATTTTTTTTACACGGCGATCCCCCGGGGTGATCCGATGGGTCCTTAGGGCAGACACTCTTGTGAGAAAACTGGCACCCGGCCTCTGGTCCGACTACGGGTTCACACGAGACATCTGTCGCTGGTCGGCGGCAGTCCTTCCCAACACTGAATCTGAGCGATCTCTAATCATTGATGGGCTGGGTATTTCAGTCGAGAAGATAGAGGTAATCCCCAACGGGGTGGAAGAGCGGTTTCTTTATGGTGATCCTGAGCCGTTTGTAAAGAAGTACGGAGTTCAGGATTTTATTCTGAATGTGGGTCACATTGGTGTAGAGCGAAAGAATACCCTTTCCCTTATTCGCGCTCTAGAAACAATTGATCACCCGGCTGTCATCATCGGAAAAGTAACTGATACTGAAGAAGGACAAGCTTGCCTTGCGGAAGCAGGAAAAAACAAAAATTTGATTATCATCAAAGGGCTCGATCACGATTCTGACCTTTTGGCATCGGCCTATGCTGCGGCAAAGGTGTTCGCTCTCCCAGCCAGGTATGAAACACCAGGCATCGCCGCTCTTGAGGCAGCACTGGCAGGAGCTAACATTATAATCACCCCTCATGGCGGCACTCATGATTATTTTCAGGAGATGGCTATCTATGTAGATCCTTACTCTGTCAATGATATCAGAGCGGGACTGGAAAAGGCCCTAAATGCACCGCCAGATAACAAATTGAAAAAACATGTCCAAAGCAACTTTCTTTGGAAGCGTGTGGCTGAAATGTCGGTTAATGTGTATCAGTCCGTTCTAAGTCAGTAGTGTACCATCTCTTCAGTTAATGAAGGTTTCCGTCATTATCTCTGCTTACAATGCTGCCGATATCCTGGGCACAACCCTCCCTCCCCTCCTTAGTCAGGACTACAGTTCAGAGAAACTTCAGATCATTGTTGTAAACGATGCTTCAACAGATGGGACAGCCGTTCTACTCGCTTCTCCCAAATGGACGGACAGATGCGATATCATTCACCATGAAACAAACCTGGGTCGTTGCGCCACACGAAATTCTGGTCTTCACGCCGCCACCGGTGACCTGGTCATATTTATCGATTGCGATATTGAGGTAGGGAATGATTTTGTTTCACGCCATGTTGAACGACACTCCGACCCGCAGGTGACAGGTCTTTTATCTAATCTTCAGCCTGCTATTTCCCCTTTGCGGCAAAAGTATCATCGCTATCTCTTTCACGGCCGCCGGGGTGCGAAAACCGTTGGCGGAGAAACGCCTCTTCCTTACCGATATTTCATCCTCACCGCAACATCCATACAGCGATCAGCACTGGAGGAAACAGGAGAATTCAAGAAAGAACTGACGGGCTACGGCATCGATCTTCACTACGCCTACCGCCTTTGGAAGAACTTTCCTGAAAATCTTTTCTACGAACCCGATATTATTGTGAAACAGCACAAACTTAAAACTTTTCCTCTAGCCTTATCTGACTTTGGTAACTACGGCGCTTCCAATCTCCCCATTATATTGGATGAGTTTCCTGAACTAGGAAGGAATATGGGCATCGATTTTGTAAACGGATCAAATAGTTTAAAACGTTGCGCTGGAACCTTGCTATTTAACCCTTTAACCCGGGGAATGGGACAGCTATTAAAAGCCCTTTTCCCATCCCCCATTTGCAATCCTTTCATCAGGTACTTAATGGTTGACGCTGTTGTGACAGGATACAGGCTTACTTTAAAATCATAATGGGCCATTCCTCTCATGAAAATCGCCTCTCTTGATCTCGGCACCAATTCACTTATATTGGTTGTGGCAGAGTGGGATGGAACTACGTTAACGCCGCTTTTTGAGGATGTCCAAGTGGTTCGGCTGGGCCAGGGTCTTGCAAAACGGGGTTCTCTCCATCCAAAGGCCAAAAGGCGTTGTTTGAAAGAGCTCCGAAATTTCTCAGAAAAAATAGATCAGTTTGAGGTAAAAAATGTTTTAGCGGCGGGGACTGCCGCCCTCAGAAACGCTGGCGACGGAGCTAAGTTTGTACAAGAAATTGAAGATCAGTTAGGGTTTCGTTTCAAGATCATTTCAGGAGATAAGGAGGCAAGCCTCACTTTCAAAGCAATTCAGCGTGAGTTTTCTGACCTAGCCCAACAGTTCATCATGATCGATATTGGCGGCGGAAGTAGTGAACTGGTGGTTGGCGATGGGGACAGAATATTATCGAAAACCAGCCTAGAAGTGGGTACAGTTTCTTTCACGGAACGGTTTATTCAGCATGATCCACCCACCACTGAAGAGCTCCATGCAGCTTCGTCATCTATCGCTGAACTGATGGATCATTTTTCCGTCAGTCGTCCTTCCTCAAGCATGGCTGTCGGTGTGGCAGGAACTGTAACAACATTAAAGGCTGTGGACGTGGAGATGGATGAATATGACCCATCCACTGTCCATCGAAGTCAATTGAATAAAGACGATGTTGTGCGTCTTGGTAACCTTTTCAGAAGCATGCCCACGAAAGAACGGATAAAATTAAAAGGGCTCCCACCGAAGCGTGCTGACATAATCCCCATGGGCGCCACTATATTGGAGACCTTCATGAAGGAATTAAACTTGGAATCGATCTATGTTAGTGATCGAGGATTAAGGTGGGGATTACTTTATGACTGGATTGAGAAGAACGATTGACAATCAGTTTCGATCTTCACCCTTGGCAAGCTTCTGGCTCGCTTCGTAGAGAAACTTTTTCTCTTTTTCCAAGAGACCATCGTACCCGATTTCATTGATCTTGTCCAGTAGTTTATCCACTTCCAGACGCAAATCCTCATCCTGTCGTCGCTTCTTCCTAATGTAGCGCTTCCGGATACCGTTCTTCTTCTGCATCAGTATATTCTTCAACATATCCAACTGCACGTTCGACCTTAAATAGGATAAACCAATGATCATGCCGGACAAGTGCGTTAAATGACTCACATTGGATGCACTCGTACCCAGTGATGAAAAGAAAGCAAGACCACCGATAAATATGACAAAATACTTTACCCTTACGGGAATAAAAAAGTAGAGATAAACATATCTGTTGGGAAAGATAAGACCGTAAGCAAGCAATATCCCGTAGACAGCACCGCTTGCACCCACAACCGGGACAGGCGAATTGAGACTGAATAATACTGTCACAAGCCCCGAGCCCACACCAGTAATGAAATAGTATTTTAGAAATTCTTTACGCCCCCACAGTGTCTCCAGTTCTGAACCAAACATCCAAAGCACAAACATGTTGATGAGAACATGCCAGATTCCTCCGTGGAAAAAAAGGTAAGTGAACGGTTGCCAGATCATTAGCTGAGACCAGGTATTCTTGGGAACTATGCCGAAAAGTTGAAAAAGGATTCGCTCTTGACCCGAAATGGTTTGAAGCAAAAAAATAACAAAATTGATGGATACCAGTAACTTGATGGCATCTGTAAAGAGCCTTGGACCGAAATAATTGCCCCGGGAAAAACTACTCTGGTACTGGTACCGCATCTGTTGAAACTTTTGAATGATCCTGTACAAATTGCAAAGTTGCATCCCACACAGATTCCTTTTCACAGTCGTACATAAGCATGTGTGAGGAACGTTTGAATGTGATGAACTGTTTATCTTCAGAACCAATAGCGTCGTAGACTCGGGGACCATTCTCGTAAGGTGCAGAAATGTCCTCAGTGGAATGCATGACTATAGCCGGGGTCATCACTTTATGGAGTTGATGACGTATTCTGAAGGTCAATTTCAGAAGTTCTCGTCCCGCTTTTAGAGGATAAACAGGATAACCAAACGTTGGTAACTCCACATCATTGGTCGTTTTAAAACGTTTGACTTGGTACTCCTTAAAATGGCACATAATAGGTGAAAAATACACCTTTCTCGTTTTGAATTTGAACATGGCAGGCGCCATGATGATCAAACCGGGAACATTCCTAGTTAAGGCAAGATGAAAGGCCAGCGTACACCCCATACTGAAACCAATAATGAACACTTTCTGAAATTCGCTGGTAAGTTGATCATAACCTTTTTCAACAGCATCTATCCAGTCGTGATAGGATTTTGAATTACAGTCCTCTACAGATGTTCCATGTCCCGGGAGTAGTTCACCCACTGTGGTGAAACCGTTGGACGCAAGGAACTTGCCAATATCATGCATTTCGAACGTGCTTCCTGTATAACCGTGAATGATATAACACGCCGAGTCACTGTCTCCATCATACCTGAAAGGCTCAGATGAAATTCTCGATGTCAACAGATCGTTCATGCCAGAATACTCTCCATAACCCGTAGAGAGCGGACCTCGCTTAGCCCTTCTACGTGGAAACTGAAATATTGTTGCAGAAAGCCACCCACCTCCCGTCTCTCTGCTGCTCCAAAACTAATATCACCCACATTATCAAGACTCCCATTCTTCAACGCTTTCAGAACCGCTACTGACTGTTGAGACAGTTGCATTCCGGTTCCGACGCTACAGTTCCCACACAACAGTTCACCGTATCCCAAAGAGAAGAATGCGCTCTCCATTGAACCCTGGCAATGGGGACAGTTGGAAAGGTGCGGCCGAAAACCAAGCAATGAAAGAAGCTTCATTTCGAAAAACCAGAAAAGTCTGTTGAGATGCCCTTCACTTTTGTCCATGGCTTCAAGGACATCTTCTGTAAAATGGAACAGTTCAGCGTGAGGTTCTTCACCGGTAACTGTCCGGTCCACCAACTCCACAACGGCAAAGCCGTAACTGAGTTTTTTTACATCATACTTTAAAGAGAGTAAAGGTTGGCTAAACTCTGCCTTGGAAAAAATCTGAAGCTGCCGTTTTGGATTGTAGTAAAAATTGAGAGAGAGACAGTTCATGGGCTCCAGGTAACCACTCTGAAGAGTCTTTGAAGTCTTGATCCCCTTAGCAATGATGGAGAGTTTCCCGAAATCGCGGGTATAGCACCGGGCGATTTTGCTGGTATCTCCATAAGGAAAACTCTTCAGGACGATTGCGAGCGTAGATTCGAGCGCCATTTCCTTGAATCAGTATGCCTTACCGAACACAACCTGATATTTTGCCGGTTTCCCGCTGTAAACACAGCTAAGGTCATCAACTTGTTGCTCGAATGGAATGCACCGAATAGTAGCCTTGGTCTCTTCCTGAATGGCCGCTTCTGTTTTGGGATCCCCATCCCAGCCACACTTCACAAATCCCGATGTCTCTTCAATGATGGATTTGAATTCATCATATGACTCTACCGTAAGGGTGTGCTCATCACGGAATGTTTTTGCCTGATTGTAGAGCGATTTTTGAATTTCATCCAGCAATCGTGGAATTTCTTCTCCTATCTTATCTTTAGGAACTGAAGCCTTTTCCCCGCTGTCACGTCTCACTAGTGTCACCACATTTTGTTCCATGTCGCGGCTGCCCACTTCAAGCCGTACCGGCACCCCTTTCATCTCCCACTCATTGAACTTGAAACCGGGTGTAACACCATCGCGGTCATCAACGTAACACCTGACACCTTCAGCCTGAACTGCTTCAAGCGTTCCGGTGAGATATTCCAAGACGGAGTTCACCTCTTCCTCACTCTTGCCGATGGGAACTACCACCACCTGATGCGGTGCAATGCGAGGCGGCAGACGTAACCCCTTATCATCACCATGGACCATGACAATGGCTCCAATGAGACGTGTGGAAACGCCCCAACTCGTGGCATAAACATGTTCCTCGCGGTTGTCTTCTGTCTGAAATGTGACATCGAAAGCTTTGGCAAAATTTTGCCCGAGGTTATGTGAAGTCCCGGCTTGGAGTGCCCGACAATCGCTCATCATCGCTTCGATGCAATAAGTGTGTTCGGCACCGGCAAATTTTTCTGCATCTGTTTTCAGCCCAGTAAAGACAGGTATAGCCATGACGTTTTCCGCCACTTCACGGTAAATCTCCAGAATCTTCTTCGCCTCTTCTTCAGCTTCTTCAGCTGTAGCGTGAGCAGTGTGTCCTTCCTGCCAGAGAAATTCAGTTGTCCTAAGAAAGAGTCGTGTCCTCATCTCCCACCGAACCACATTGACCCACTGGTTAATCAGAAGTGGAAGATCACGGTAAGACTGAATCCATTTCTTGTACATTGCCCAGATGACCGTTTCGGAAGTAGGCCGAACAACAACTTCTTCCTCCAAAGCCGACTCTGGATCCACTACAAGGCCTTCCCCATCAGGATTAGTCATGAGGCGGTGATGAGTAACCACAGCACATTCTTTTGCAAAACCAGCCACATGTTCCGCTTCTTTACTTAGAAATGATTTAGGTATGAATAATGGGAAGTAAGCATTCACATGACCTGTGGCTTTAAATCGATTGTCAAAGGCACTCTTCACCGATTCCCAGAGAGAAAAACCGTAAGGCCGGATGACCATAGTCCCTTTTACCGGACCGTAGTCCGCCAGCTGCGCCTTGGTGATTACATCCGTATACCACCGGCCATAATCTTCACTCTTTGCTGTTACCCCTATAGACATCCGAATCTCATGTTAGAACGGTGAGAATATACTTCGATAAGGAGGATTATCGGAACGCCAGCCTGTCAGACTGACGCAAAGTAAGAAGAAAATTCTTTTATCGCCTTTTCAATACCGTCACCATCCACGCCTCTATTGGCCACCATCCTGATACGGGCCGGCCCCACGGCGAAAAACTGCACACCTCTGTCACCCATTGCTGTTACCACTTCATCCGGATTCTTGTTGTCATCCGTGAGCTCGGCATAAACAATATTGGTTTTAACATGATTAAGATCAACGGAGAGGCCGTCAATTTCAGATATCCCTTCGGCAAGACGACGGGCGTTAGCGTGATCATCCTTCAACCTATCCACCATCTCATCCAACGCCACAAGTCCTGATACGGCGAAGATTCCCGCCTGCCGCATACCACCGCCAAGACCTTTCCGAAGTCGCCTTGCTTTGGCAATAAACTGAGCTGAACTGCAAATCACCGAACCGACGGGACAAGACAGGCCCTTTGACATACAAAATGAAACTGAATCGACATTTTCCGTCAGTGATTTAACAGAAGTACCCAAGGCCACAGCTGCGTTGAAAATTCGGGCGCCATCTATATGGATGGGAAGTCCATGTTCTTTGGCAATCTTGGCAACGGCATCAATGTAATCCTTACTGATAGGAGCACCATAACAGACATTGTGGCTGTTCTCAAGACCGATGAGTTGCGTCTTCGGGAAGTGGACATTGTCCGGTCTAATAGCTCCTTTTATTTCGTCTAGATCAATAGTCCCGTCATCGTGATTATTAAGGGTCCGCGGCTGAACACCGCCAAAAGCGGCAATACCTCCAGATTCATACATGTAGGTGTGGGCCTTGTCACCAAGAATCACTTCCGTTCCTCTATCGCAATGAGTCAGTACCGAGACCAGATTTGCCATGGTTCCACTGGGAACAAGGAGTGCTTTCTCCTTACCAAAAATATCCGCTGCTTTTTTCTCAAGTGTATTTACGGTCGGATCTTCTTCAAACACATCGTCTCCCAATTCAGCCACAGCCATAGCTTGTCGCATTGACTCGGTGGGAAGTGTTACTGTGTCGCTGCGGAGATCAACTATTTTCATAAATATTTCACCTTGTCTGGAAAGACGAGAATTTAGATGTCGCCCATCTGGCTTTTCAATGAAATTGTTGGCGCCTGACTGTAGATTCGGCCCGTGCTTTCCAGAAATGAACTGAAACAGTTAAGGAGTCTCTGTCAAAAGAAATACCGTCTGAAGCTGAATCGCTTTATGGTCGAAGGTGTCAGGTTGGTAGAAGAAGCGGTTAAAGCTGGAAGGGTAGAATCTGTTTTTCACTGTTCTGATGCGTTGTCGTCCGAGCGGTCAACGGCCCTCATGACTGAGCTGAAAATGAGAGATATTCCCATTATGGAAATTGATGAAAAAGAGATGGAAATTCTTTCAGATACGGTACAGAACCAAAGAGTGGTGGCTCTAGCCACCATCCCGGTGCACCATTATTCACAGCCTGCCTCACTAAAGGACAACTGGCTTTATCTTGATAGTGTCCGAGACCCGGGCAATCTAGGTTCTATGCTTAGAGCTGCAGACTGGTTCGGTCTCAAAAATATAACCCTTGCACCTACCAGTGCTGATCCTTACAACCCGAAGGTCGTGCGTGGCGGCATGGGGGCACATTTTCATCTAAATGTTCATAGAGATATACCATTAAGTCATCTCAAGGAATCTGGCAAGAAAATTATTGCCGCTGTTCAGGACAGTACACCTATCTCCGAACTTGATGTGAAAGAATCTGAGGAGTGGTGTTTGGTGATGGGAAGTGAAGCAGACGGCATTTCAGAGGAGAGCCGGAGTTTGGCAGATCAATTAGTCTCTATACCGGGAACTGGAGAGGCCGAGTCACTAAATGTAGCGGTGGCAACAGGAATACTGTTATATCAACTCACTAATTGAGTTGATATAATGTTCTGATATTACGCTAAAACAGGGCTGGATTCCTTAGGATCAAGGCCCAAATTTTCTATTTCTTTGGTGATCTCACCTTCGATTCTACCTTTCCATAAAGTGATTCAGGCATTTATTCCGTCACCTTGGTTTTCCTTGCCCAATTCTTTAATTTATCCGGACTGTGATGGAAGCAACTCCAGAGATGAGCAAGGAACCTGAACCCCATGAGTGTAATATTTACAGCAAGAGGAGCATTTATCCTCGTCACACTTTCTTTGCTTTTTTCCGGCTTCCTCACCTCAGCGCTAATTTTGCTGTTTGACCCTGCCGGTCAAGCATTTCTTCCATCCACTCTTATTATAGGCGAACTGTTGCTTATTGTTCCTCTCATCGTAATCCTCACTCGGAATACAGTAAATCTGGGTGAAACATTGAGAATCAACCCTGTCTCAAGAAGAACATTACTGTTGTCAGTCTTGTTATCTTGTGGAATCGTCGCTTGGGCCGATGAACTGGATCGAATTATTGCGCTAATTATCCCGCCTCCGCAGTGGCTGGATCAGCTGGGACAATTTCTGAGAGTGGAGGACCCGCTGTCACTAATACTTATTTTCATTGGTGCTGTCCCCTTGGCAGCTTTCTCAGAGGAGGTTCTTTTTCGTGGATTTCTTCAGCAGGTCCTTGAAAAACAGTGGAAGGATGTGACGCGGGCAGTTCTTGTAGGGAGTCTGTTTTTCGCTTTTGTCCACCTCATCCCTTACTGGGCTGTTCAGATTTATCTTCTGGGTGTTATCATGGGATATCTGGCATGGATTACAAACTCCATTTTCCCCAGTATGATTTTGCACGGAATAAACAACGGTATTGCATTCAGTTTTGCGAACTGGGGAGATTTTTTCGAGGGGTGGTACACTTGGAACGGCCATGTTTCTCCATTAATTCTTGCAATTGGCACTACCATGACAATTATCGGTTTCAAGCAGCTCAACAGAACTTTAACACCGGTTATAGAGAGTTAACATGATGTCAGCACATCCAATAGGGTCATCTATGGTCGGTACGGAAGTGGCCGTTCTCCTAGACACTTTTCGTCGCCTAATCCGCCGGAAGGCCAATGCCAATTTGCGGAGACTCATCAAAAAAACGCATGCGGCTGATTTAGCACTGCTGTTCCGCTATTTCAATGAACCGGAAAAAAGTTTTGTCTTCACCCTAATCCGAGAGAGCGAGGAAGCGACGGGTGAGCTACTCAGCGAGCTTGATGAGTCCATCATTTCTGAACTGTTGTCACCGCTGGAGCCTGCCGATGTGGCGTCCATGCTGAGCGATATGGGTTCCGACGATATGGCTGACATACTGAATCTATTAGAGGACGAGAAAGCCCAGGCAATCCTTGAAACTCTTCAGAGAAAAGAGTCCGAGGAAATAGAAGAGTTAATGGCTTACCCCGATGACAGTGCCGGTGGCATTATGTCCTTGGATGTCTTTTCACTGTCTGAATCGACGAAAGCCATGGATGCTATTACAGCTATTCAGAGTTCTGAAAAGGCTGAAATGGTGTTTTACCTCTACGTCACAGATGAAGCTTCACACCTCACAGGCGTAGTATCACTCCGCGATCTTGTAACAGCACCCGCCAGTGCTGAACTGAAGGGTCTTATGGAGCAAGATGTTGTCCATGTTACTCCCGATACGGATCAGGAGGAAGTGGCAAAGTTGGTCTCCAAATACAACCTGCTGGCCATTCCAGTGGTTGAAAAAGATAGGACACTTCTTGGTATTGTCACTGTGGATGATGTTGTGGACGTGATTCGCGAAGAGGCGACGGAAGACTTTCTGCAGATGGCGGGTATTGGTAAGGATAGAGAGATACTTATGAAGTCCACTTTTGACAATGTCAAACTCCGTCTCCCTTGGCTCTTTGCCAGTTGGATCGGCGGCACCATTGCAGCCTATGTCATCGGTGCGTTTGAACCTTTTCTGCAATCAGTCATCGCACTGGCAGCTTTTATTCCTGTCATCATCGGCATGGGAGGTAATGTAGGGACACAATCATCCACCATCATTGTCCGTGGATTTGCCACAGGAAGACTGCAGCTTTCGAAGATTGGTTCTGTTATCTGGAAAGAGATACGGGTTGGGTTAATCCTGGGAATTTTCTACGGAATTCTCTTGGGCGCGGTGGCCATGCTGAAGTTCATCGACGCGCCGCCTGAACTGGGGCTTGTAGTTGGATTGGCCATCTGTGTTTCCATGATTATTGCCACATCCATCGGCACACTGGTTCCCATCGTTCTGAGAAAGCTGGATGTGGACCCGGCTATCGCTTCCGGACCATTCGTCACCACAGCTATCGATGTTTTCGGTATCCTCGCCTATTTTCTAATCGCTATATCTTTTATCCCTTCCATCTGAGCGGTAGGAATGTTCGCCGCCCTATTTTCTTTAACGGTCACTCTTTATGCTGCCATCCTACTCTTTTTTATTCTGGGACTCTTTTCTACAAGGGAATCCCGGACTGAGAATCAGCCGTTTGTATCCATTGTGATTCCAGCCCGGAACGAGAAAGATCACATCGAAAACATCCTCCAGGATGTGACCCACCAAACCTATCCCGTTGACTATTATGAAATAATTGTTGTGAACGATGAATCCAGCGACATTACATCAAATTTAGTCAACGCCTTTTCCCAGCGTTATCCAAATGTCAAACCCATGAGCTCACAGGAAGGATCGCCTCATTTAAAAAATAAAAAACGGGCTCTGGATGTGGGAATCAGAGCATCCAAAGGAGAAATTGTCATCGTCACAGATGCAGATTGCCGCGTTACCAGCCGCTGGGTGGAAACTATGGTTTCCTATTTCACTCCTGAGGTAGGGTTCGCAATCGGTCATTCTCAGGTTGATTCAAACGAAACGCCAAAGCAGCAGATCGAGGCCCTCGATTATCTAATGCTTTCCGCTGCCGCCAGAAGTACAGCTCAGTTTGGTGTCCCTTTTGCCTGTACAGGGCAAAATCTAGCATACCGGAGAGCTGCATTTGATGAAGTAGGTGGATTTTCTTCCTTCGCCGATTCCCTCGGTGGGGACGACAACTTCCTGTTGCAGGCTGTCAGACGAAAAACTTCCTGGGAGATTGTGGCTGCGCTCGATCCTCATTCCTTTGTCAGGACTGTTCCCTGCAATAGCAGAAGCGAGTTCATTTCGCAGCGCATCCGATGGGCATCCGATTCACTCTATTTCAGAGAGGCAAACCCGCTCTTCTTCTTTGTCATCGTCACAACATTTCTGGCAAACCTTTTTCCGGTGATGTTTGTAATAGGACTCATTTTCGGTCTGGATTCACTGTTTCCACTCATAAACGGCTTAGCCGTTAAATTCGTTGCTGAAGGATTCATGATGGCCAAAGCCACACGCCTGTTCAACAATCGCGATTTGAGAAAAGTATTCGTCTCGTGGTTCCTGTTTCAGATACCTTATATTGTTTACATGGGCCTCACCACACTTACCGGTAAATCGACAACATGGGGAGGCCGCCAATCATGAAAATATTCTACCGGTGGCTCTTGGTGGGCTTGGCGGTGGTTCTGTTACAGGCTGATGAAAAAGAAGAAAAACTTCATTATACCGTCACTTTATTGAAGATTCCGTGCGTCGATGTGACCATGGTGAATAAAACGGTTGAGCAAAACCAAATGAGACTCGATTTCAGTGCTAAGACCAAAAACATCTTTGATTACTTCTTTGCCATTGATAATCAGTACAATACATGGTACAACTCACAAACTTTTCAGATGACAAAATATGTCTCCACCATCAATCAACCTAACACGGACTATTCTTTCGAGCTGAGCTGGAATCCGGAGACGGGAAAATATTCCACATCTAAACAATCCTTTGACCGCCCTGAAGGGAGCCACAATATCTTCTCTCTTCTCATGCGAGCACGCCAGTTACCGTGGAAAAAAATCGATACTCTCTGGTGGCCTGTGGAGCATGAAGGGAAACCGTATCGGGGGCGCTACCTCTGGGTCGATTCTACAGAAATGTCTGTGGGATCTGAGGAGATTTCCGCTGATCACTATCGACTCGATTTGAAATCCGCTGATGGTAAGACCATGGAACTTCTTGAAGTATCAGACGTCTTTTCATGGGGGATTGTACTGGACGGATGTGTTCGTCAACTATGGATAGAGCAGAATGGTGACAGGAGAATTTTACGTGCTGAAGTGTCGGTGCGTGGACTTACACTGACAGCTGAGTTGAAAAGTGACTAACCAAAATTCAGATAATAAAAAGTCCTTCCTCCGGGAATACGGACAGACTCTTCTGCTCTGGCTCGGTATTCTTGCTGGTATTGTTACTCTGCTCCAGTTTCATGTTGACAAAAAACTGATCGCCATTGTGACTATCACGCTTGGACTTTTCACGAAGGCATTCGCCGGACTGGGCATCATTATTTCCCTGATTCCCGTAGTTGGTCCCCTTATCGTTCATATTTTTACACTACCTTTCTTCTGGCTCATCAATGGCCTTGCCTCTATTGTCAGTATGGTCGCCATCCGGAAGGGCTATAACAGAGAAGTGCTACGTTCCAGAGTGCTGACCGTTGCTCTCCTAATTGGGATTCTGATCGGGTATATCTTGGGACATTTTCTTCCGATCCGCTGAAAACGGAACGTCCCGCCTGATATTATTATTTGATTAAGGTTACTCTTAATAAACCCCAGTCAGCGATCTGAGTAAGAAACTCGATAAATAGCACCTGCATGATCATCCGAAATCAAAAGGCTACCATCGGGTAGAGCCTCTACATCAACTGGGCGGCCCCAAGGCTTATCCTTCTGAAGCCACCCTTCAGCAAAAATCTTGTAGCTTGTCACATCATTTCCGTCCAACTCCACAAACATGATACGGTAACCAAGAGGAACACTTCTGTTCCATGAACCGTGCTCAGCGATGAATATCTGATTCCTGTATTCCTTCGGAAACATTTTTCCTGTATAAAAGCGCATCCCGATGGCAGCCACATGCGGAGCAAGTTTCCTCGCAGGTGCTTCATAGTCCGCACAATCATGACCTGAACCAAATTCAAGATCCAATATTTCACCGCCGTGACAATAGGGAAAACCAAAGTGCTGACCCGGTTCGCTAGCTCTGTTTAATTCATCTGGCGGCAGGTCATCTCCGAGCCAATCCCTGCCGTTATCCGTAAACCACAGATCCCCCGTTACAGGGTGCCAGTCGAAACCTACACTGTTTCGGACGCCACGGGCGTAGATCTTCACGTCACTCCCGTCCGGCTTCAGACTCGTGATAGATCCATACACCTCGTTCTCTTCATCACAGATATTGCACGGTGCTCCCACCTGAATGTAGAGTCGACCATCAGGGCCGAAACGTAGAAACTTCCATCCATGGTGGCGATCTGATGGATAACCATCATAGATTACCACCGGCTCCGGAGGATCGGCCAAATGTTTTTCAATATCATCAAATCGAAGAACACGATTTACCTCAGCCACATACAGATTACCATCTTTCACAGCAACGCCGTTGGGCATATTCAATCCTTCGGCAATGGTGTACACTTTTTCAGCAATATAATCTCCGTCTTCATCGCGAAGAGCATAAACATGACCCCGGCGTCGAGTTCCTACAAAAAGCGTCCCTTTTTCACTTAGAATCATAGACCGTGCGTTGGGGACATTGTCTGAATATACCTCAATTGAGAAGCCGTCCGGAAGCTTCAATGTGTGAAGCGGTAAACTTTTGGCACTGAGTCCATTAAGAAATGGGAAAAAGAAGAAACCAAGTAATACCATCGTAATCTGTGCAGATACAGTTCTGCGGAATCTATTCATCTTCATATTATGCCTCCGGTGAATTTGGGAAGATATAACTTCCCCACCTTCGATTCAATCTTCCTTTTGATCCAATTCAGCCGCCACACGTCTATATGCTTCACGGAAAGGGACACCCTCACTGGCCAAAGCATAGGCCTTTTGAGTCGCGTACAGATCGTCTGTCATCGCACTATCACATTTTTTTTTATTAACAGAAATCTCACTGACAACCAAAGCAACTACCCTTAGACTTTCAAGTGTAATTGAAATCCCTTTCATGGTAGGGCCTTTTGTTAACTGGAAATCTCGATGGAATCCAGTAGAAAGGTTACTAATCAGATCTCCTACCTCTCTTTCACATGATCTGACGGCATGATATTTAGCCCTCAATATTTCCAAAACGTCAGGATTCTTCTTTTGTGGCATGATAGAACTTCCTGTACACAGTTCTTCCGGCAATTCAAAATATCCAAATTCTTCCATGGAAAAGAGAATAAGGTCAGAGGCCATTTTGTTGATATCAAACATGGCTTGACCCAACGCATGTAGGAGTGTCATCTCAAATTTGCCGCGGCTGATCTGCGCATAGATAGGGTTTTCCTGAACACGAGAGAAACCTAGCTCATCCGCTGTGAATTGGCGGTCGATCTCCATGGGGACACCATAACCCGCTGCTGTTCCAAGGGGTGATTGATCCATCAAATCCTCAGCTGTTTGCAACAGTTTTTTGTTGTCCTCTATCGATTCAATAAATGCACCGCACCAGAGCGCCACCGATGACGGCATGGCCTTACGCATATGTGTATAGCCCGGCATAAGAATATCTCCATCCCGTTCAGCGAGTTGCTCTAAAGCTTTGATCCATCCATTCACGACATCATCACACTCTTTAATTTTGTCTTTATAATAAAGACGAAGCATAGTAAGTACCTGATCGTTACGGGAGCGGGCTGTGTGAATCTTTTCGCCTAATTCTCCCAGTTCCTCAGCCAGGTGGTTCTCAATGGCAGTGTGACAATCTTCTTGTTCTACCTTAATCTCAAAATTACCACTTTCTATTATTTGCTGAAGAGATGAAACAAGTTGATCCACTTCCTCATGAGTAAGAATTCCAATCTCCCCAAGCATTTTTGCGTGAGCAATGGAACCCAGACAATCATACTTAACAAGCTCACCATCAAGCAGATAATCATCTCCCACAGTGAACAACTCAACCTGTTTGTTCAACTCACTCTTTTTCTGCCACAGTTTTCCCATCATTTGCCTCCCTTTCTCCATTCAAACGGTTTCCTCTTTTTAATCACGAGGTTATGAGCCTTCAAACGTATGGCGTGGATATTGATGAAACCTTTTGAATCCACAGCATCAAAGCCTCCTTCCATTTCCATGCTTGAAAATTCCTGATCATACAGTGAGGTGGGCGATTCACGGCCTATGGTTGTGACATTCCCTTTGAAGAGAGAAAGTGTCACATTACCATCAATTGCTTCCTGACTTTTTTTGAATGCGCTCATGATGAAGTCCATTTCAGGTGAAAACCAGAGACCATTATAAATAAGTTCACTGAATTTTGGAATGAGCATATCCCGAAGATGCATCACCTCCTTGTCCATGGCAATTCCCTCCAAGTCACGGTGGGCTGCCCAGAGAATTGTGCCGGCCGGCGTTTCATAAATTCCTCTTGATTTTATTCCTATAAATCTGTTCTCCACCATATCGAGCCGGCCGATTCCGTGCTGGCTCCCCAATTCATTAAGATAAATAAATAGTTCAAGAGGATCACTTTTTTCACTTTCGTCAATTCGGTTTACAACCTTTACAGGAAACCCATTTGCAAAAGAGATTTCAATAACTGTTTCTGTATTAGGCGTCTCTTCTAATGCAGCGGTGTGACTGAAAACCGATTCGTTTGGCCTTATAGTCGGATCTTCCAACTGGCCTGCTTCATGACTGATATGCATGAGATTTTCATCTTCACTATACGGCCTCTTCTTTGATGCAGTTACAGGGATCCCCCACTCCTCGGCATAGTCTAATAGATCCTGTCTCCCTTTGAACTGATCCAAAAATTCAGGATCTTTCCATGGCGAGATCACCTTAATATCAGGATTGAGGGCGTAATATGTCAGCTCAAACCGTACTTGGTCGTTCCCCTTTCCTGTGGAACCGTGACTGACAGATAAAGCGCCTGTCTCAGCGGCGATCTCAATCTGTTGCTTCGCCAGAACAGGGCGGGCCAGTGCAGTACCCAAAAGATAACGACCTTCATACAGGGCATTCCCCCGAAGAGCTGGAAAAATAAAGTCTGTAACGAACTTTCGTCTCAGATCTACCGTATTCACATCCACTGCTCCTGTTTTGTAAGCCTTTTGCTCTATAGCCTCGAAATCTTCCTTCTGACCTACATTCCCAATGAAGCAGACAACATCAAATCCCTTGTTGATAAGCCATTTCAAAATGACCGATGTATCTAATCCTCCACTGTAAGCAAGTACCACTTTTTTATGACTCTTCATTCTTAGAACTCCTTTTACACATTATGTAAAAAAAAACCCCCGGAGTAACCGGGGGTTTTAATTTTCTGTTTGGTTAATACAGTCTACAAAATACCGCCGATACTCCTCATTGGTTTAAGAAGTATTCTACGTCGGAATCGTCGGCTTGTTTTCATCATGACCACATCGAAGCTAGTGTCTTTCCCTTCCCAAACCAAACAATTTCATCAACTGTTTATTTGCCGTGAATTTCCTGAAGCGGTCTTACTTCATTTCTGTTTTTTGACCTAATGGCACGAACAGCGGCCTGGGCTCCGGACAGTGTAGTGACAACGGGGATTCTTGCCTGGATAGCGGCCCGGCCGATGGCATATTCGTCATAGCGGGACTGAGCACCTAGTGGTGTATTTATCACCAGTTGGATTTCCCCATTTTTGATACCGTCTACAGCGTTGGGGCGTCCTTCACCTACTTTAAATATCTTTTCAGTCCTGATTCCGTTTCTCCGGCAAGTTTTAGCCGTCCCTTCCGTGGCCACCACCTCAAATCCAAGCTCAGCCATGTCACGAACAATGGGAAGTACTTTCATCTTATCATTGTCATTTACGGAGACAAACGCCTTTCCGGAAGTGGGTAGCGACTGACCGTCACCTGTGATCGCTTTGGCGAAAGCATCCCCAAAACGAGGGGCTACACCCATCACCTCTCCAGTGGACTTCATCTCAGGACCTAAAAACACATTTTCTTCTGGAAACTTATTAAAAGGAAAGACAGGTTTCTTTACGGCAATATGGCCGTTGGTGGAAAATTCTGAAAGTTTATAGTCCGAAAGTGTCTTCCCCAGAGCAATACCGGTAGCAATCTTAGCCAAAGGAACATCCGTCGCCTTGCTGACGAACGGCACCGTCCTGCTGGCTCTAGGGTTTGCCTCCAGTACATAAACAGTTCCACCCTTTTCGGCAAACTGAATGTTGATCAAACCTTGAACTCCAAGTTCCAGGGTGATCTGCCTGGTATATTCCTCTATTTTTTTCAAACCACTGTCAGTAAGCCAGTATGGCGGAAGCACGCATGATGAATCTCCACTGTGGATGCCCGCCTCCTCGATGTGCTGCATAACACCGGCTATGTAAACCTGTTTTTCGTCACAGAGAGCATCCACATCAAATTCGAAGGCATCCTCCAGGAACGAATCGATGAGGATGGGATGTTCAGGTGAAACGTCAGCCGCTTTGCGAACATAGTCCAGGAGTTGTTGATCGTTATAGACGATCTCCATAGCCCGGCCACCCAGTACATAAGACGGACGGACAAGAACAGGATAACCAATTTTGGTAGTGACATTTACTGCTTCTTCCTCTGAGAGTGCTGTACCGTATTCCGGCTTAGGAATGTCGAGCTTATCAAGAATGGCACCAAACTTTTTCCTGTCTTCAGCAAGATCAATGGCATTCGGAGAGGTGCCCAATATCGATGCTCCGGCATTCTTGAGACGCTGGGCGATATTCAATGGTGTCTGTCCCCCAAACTGGACCAAAACACCGTCCGGCTGTTCAAGATCAACAATGTTCATCACATCTTCAAATGTTACCGGCTCGAAATAGAGACGATCTGTTATATCAAAATCTGTGGAAACTGTTTCGGGATTACAGTTTACCATGATGGCCTTCCACCCCAAGTCCTTTGCGGCGAAAACCGCCTGCACACAACAATAGTCGAACTCAATCCCCTGCCCGATACGGTTAGGACCGCCTCCAAGAATAATCACTTTCTTTCCTTTAAGAGGTTTCACCTCATTTTCTTCTTCGTAGGTAGAGTAACAGTAAGGAGTCTCTGCTTCAAATTCGGCGGCACAAGTATCTACAACTTTATAAGTCGGCGTGATGCCGGCTTTTTTTCTAGCGGTCCTGATCTCTTCCTCACTTTTCCCCAACATCCTGCCGATCTGACGGTCCGAAAATCCTTCCTGTTTCAACTGTTTGAGCGAATCATTGTCTCCTTTTTCACAGGAATGACTGATGACAACCCTCTCAATTTGCCTCAAAAACCAGGGGTCGATCTTTGTTACCCGATGAAGTTCATCTACAGTCTCACCCTCTAAAAAAGCCTGTCTGATTTTCAGCAACCGAAAGGCGGTTGCAAATCTCAGCTTTGTCATATCCAGCGGTCGTTTACCGGGTTTTGGCTCCAATCCGTCCAGGCCAGTCTCTAGGGAACGAAACGCTTTCTGCAGAGATTCTCTGAAAGTCCGACCGATTGCCATGGCCTCGCCCACCGATTGCATCTGCACACCAAGATGCCCACTGGCGGAAGGAAATTTCTCAAAATCCCACCGAGGTACTTTCGTCACCACATAATCGATGGTGGGCTCAAAAGCCGCCAGAGTTTTACCTGTTATATCGTTGGGAAGCTCATCGAGCGTATAGCCTACAGCAAGTTTGGCTGCCACCTTGGCAATAGGAAAACCCGTCGCTTTGGATGCCAGCGCTGAGGAACGGGAAACTCTGGGATTCATTTCAATAATGACCATGCGCCCGGTGCCTGGATCTACCGCAAACTGGATATTAGAACCACCAGTATCAACACCTATTGCCCGGATGCAATCAATGGACCAATCTCGCATTTTCTGATACTCGACGTCAGTGAGTGTCTGGGCCGGCGCAACGGTGATGGAATCACCGGTATGGACACCCATGGGATCGACATTCTCGATAGAACAGATAATGATCACATTATCCTTTCGGTCGCGTATGACCTCCAGTTCAAACTCTTTCCATCCGAGGAGGGACTCTTCGATGAGTACTTCAGTGATGGGGCTTGATTCCAGCCCCTTATCAGCAAGTTCCAGGAATTCCTCGTTGTTATAGGCCGTAGCACCGCCTGTTCCCCCCAGTGTAAAGGAAGGACGGATGATCACGGGGAAATCCCTTTCTTCAACGATCTTTTTCGCTTCATCCATTGATCGGGCGAAGCCCCCTTTAGGAATATCGATTCCCACACCTTCCATGGCCTCTTTGAATTTCTCTCTGTCCTCGGCCCGTTGAATAGCATCAATGTCCGCACCGATAAGCTCCACACCGTGTTTATCCACTACTCCTGCTTCCTTAAGGTCAACTGTCAAATTCAGTGCTGTTTGACCTCCCACCGTTGGCAGGAGCGCATCAGGTTTCTCTTTTTCAATAATGGCTGTAACTGACTTTACCGTCAGCGGTTCGATATAGGTTGCGTCCGCCATATCCGGATCTGTCATGATCGTTGCGGGGTTGGAGTTCACCAAGATAATGCGATACCCTTCCTCCTTCAGTGCCTTACACGCTTGTGTTCCAGAGTAATCGAATTCACACGCCTGGCCGATGACGATAGGACCGGCGCCAATAATCAGGATGGAATTGATGTCAGTTCGTTTAGGCATTATCCATCATCTCAACAAACTGTTGAAACAGGTAACGACTGTCGTGAGGTCCCGGCCCCGCTTCCGGATGGTATTGGACGCAAAAAGCCGGAATATCTTTACACCTGAAACCTTCCACAGTATCGTCATTGAGATTCCAGTGTGTAATCTCTGAATTGCCGGGAAGAGAATCAGGATCAACAGCGAAACCGTGATTGTGGCTGGTGATTTCAACTTCAGAGGTTTCAACGTTCTTAACAGGGTGATTAATGCCGCGATGCCCAAACTTCAGTTTATAGGTGGAGCCTCCCACTGCCAGTGATAACAACTGGTGACCCAGACAGATGCCAAAGACAGGTTTTTTCCCCAACAATTCTTTGATGGTTTCTATACCGTAAGTGACCGCCGAAGGATCTCCCGGACCGTTAGATAGAAAGATGCCATCAGGTTTCAGTGCCAGTATATCATCGGCTGACGTTGTTGCCGGTACCACGGTTACGTCACAGCCATAGCTGTTTAAGAGCCTGAGTATATTGTACTTGATCCCGAAGTCCATCGCCACGACCCTGTGGGAAGATGCATTCCCATTCCAATGGTAGGATTGTTCACAGGTCACATTGGGTACCAGATCCAGTCCGGCCATGGATGGGACGTTCTTGAGTCTTTTCTTTAATGAAGTTTCATCAAGATCAGTTGAACTGATAATACCGTTCATAGCACCACAATCTCGTAAGTGCCGGGTGAGTGCTCGGGTATCGATCCCCTGGATGCCAACAATATCAACACTACGAAGATATTCACCCAATGACTGGTCTGAACGATAATTTGATGGAACTTCCGTCTCTTCTCTCACTACAAATCCGGCAACCTGAATTTTACTCGATTCAACATCATCCCGGTTGACGCCGTAGTTACCTATATGAGGATAAGTCATGGTAACAATCTGACCGCAATAGGAAGGGTCAGTGAGAATTTCCTGATAGCCTGTCATCCCTGTGTTGAAGCACACTTCGCCCGCGGTCTCCCCTTCGGCTCCGAATGAATATCCCCTGAACAGACGACCATCCTCCAGCATGAGTAGAGCGGCCCTGTTGTTCATTAAAGATCTACCATGACTACAACTGAGAAATATTTAGACCACATAAAAAAAGAGCCCCGACAATGGGGCTCATAGTTGAAAAATACATTCAACACGGTTTAGTTTACCATTTTAAAAGGACAGGCTTTGATTAATAAAATGCGAATCTGCCTCACACTTCGTCCGTTATGTTCATTATTAACTCGTTCACTCCAAACCGCTTAAATTTGGCTTAGGAATTTACCCTTGCACTTAGAGGTCGGCAACCGAAAAGCTGAAGAGAAAGTGAATATTATAGTCCTTCATGGTCCCAATATGAACCTCATTGGCGTCCGTGCATCTTCTATAGGTGAGAACGTCACCCTGGACAAAATCAATACAGCTCTCCGACGTGAGGCACGTCAAAAAAAGGTGACGCTAAAAATTCTCCAAACTGATGATATGTCTAAAGCTATGACCTTTATAAAGCGAAAAAGAAACTGGGCAGACGGGTGTCTCATTTCACCTGGAGCCTGGGCTCGGGCCGGTTTTGATCTTCTTGATACAATACAATTATGCCAGATTCCTACTGTAGAGGTTCATTTCAGTTCAGACTACGATCCGTCGAACTTCGCTGCCTCATCCATCATTTCAGATTCGTGCCTCTCAACAGAGACGGGGCCACCCATGGAAGCTTACATCAAGGTGCTGGATCTCCTTACAGCACATATAGAAAACAATTAAACTCCTTTCTTCAAAACAGCCGATCGTGATCCTCCTGGGGCTGTGGGTAGGGTGTGCCCCAACAGTCCCCTCCCCGGAGGCTAGTAAACAACCATCCGAAGTGACCGTCTACCGATCAACGGAAGATGATACGGTCCTATTCCATATCCCTTTCGGTATGGACATGGATGATGATCTCCTGACAAACGCCTTAACAGAAGCGGCGAAAGATATTGATTATTCAAGATTCCTAATGGAGATCAAATATGATTCAGCTATGGATCAGATAGGTTCTCATTTCTCAAAAGAAAAAAATCTCCCTTACCGGCCTGTTTCGTTAACATCTGACGAATCAGCCATAAATCTCACTTTTGTCCTTGATAGAGGCAGGATTGTCGCTTATGTAACCAGCCTGACTACAAATGTCGACATAGTTTCCTTCACGCCTGTTGGCACTGTCAATCCGGAAATGAGGATAGAGGACAGTTTTGACTATTTGCCTGACAATATGCTTCTGATGCCCTGCCCCGGAATAGTCACCCCAAAATGGTCAAACCTCTTACCTAACGCTCCTCGTGCATATCGAAGCGGAACGCACCGCGGCATCGATTTCCCCTCACCATACGGATCAGAAATCCAAAGTGTGGCAAATGGTGTCGTCATTCGTGCTGACAAAGACTACATGGAAGTGACAAACCAATTCAGAGAATCCCTTCTAAAAAAAGCCGGGGAAATAGGTAGAACACCATCAGATGTGTTTGAACATATTCTCTTTGGTCGAGCGGTGTTTATTGATCACGGCCTTGATCTGGTTGAAGGGAAACGGCTTGTTTCAATCTACGCCCACATGTCTGAGATAGCCGATGGCATTGTGGTGGGAGCTAAAGTGGCGCGGGGTGAGACGCTGGGTAAAGTGGGCAACAGCGGTACCAGCGACGGTGCCAAGGGTAACCGAGAAAGTGCTCACCTCCACTTCGAATTGATTATCCAAGATAAAACAGGAGAGCGCTATATGGGGCAAGGACTGCCAGACAGACTACTTAAAAAGTTGCTGAATCGATTGTTTGTCTCAGAATAAAATTATTCTTTCACAGACCGGACAATTTCTTTCTTAATCTCTTCTTTCGATTTTCTTCTATCGTATTTCTTTTCGGTCTCTTCAACTTTTTCTGAAGGAACGGGGTGGGTCGAATGTCTCAAAGATTTCTTAAATGAAGGAGAAGTGGCGCTTTTTGACTTGTGTTTTTTCTGTATTCTTTTCTTTGCCATAAGTTTGATATACTAAAATATCAGTAAGCTTTAGCGCCTACCCCTTCGCGAGTCCGCGGATCAGCTGCACCAACGTAAGCCTGGTGCTTTTCACTCCAAGCGATGGCTCTTACCGTACCCAGGCCGCCCCAGTCCATAACTTTGTAACCTCTGCCAGTCATGGCTGCTTTATGTTCGTCTGGCATGTGAGATTCCACAAAGAGTACTTCAGGTCTGTACTGGTGGTGGAATCGCGGTAGGGATAGAGCCGCTCCAACAGATAGATCAAAATCCAAAACACCCAGTATTGTGTGCAGAACAGCTGTAATAATTCTGGGACCACCAGCGCCGCCAAGAATCACTACAGGTTTACCATCTTTAACCACAATGGTAGGAGACATACTGGAAAGAGGCCGCTTACCAGCAGCAACAGAATTGGCTTCAGCCCCGATCAGTCCAAAGGCATTGGGTACGCCTGGTTGAGCACTGAAATCATCCATTTCGGAGTTGAGGGCCACCCCCGTCCCGGGAACTGTTACCTGGGCACCGTAAGTGAGGTTTACAGTATGATTGATGGCCACAGCGTTACCCCATTTATCTATGACAGCAAAATTGGTGGTATGCCCTTCACCATAGGCCAATGAGTATCTTTCATCCCGAGGCTCGATTGAGGTAACAGCCTTCACTTCATTTACGAGAGCCTGAGCATAATCTTTACTTATAAGCCTGTCAATGGGAACTGGATGGAAGTCAGCATCACCAAGATGTTCAGCACGATCTTTGAACGCCTTGTCCATAAACTTTGCAACCAGGAAAATACTTTCTTCATCCCATTCAGACTTCTCATCCAGAGCGCCGGAAGCTTCAATCATGTTCAAGATTTGAACCACATGGATCCCTCCGGAACTGGGTGGCCCCATGCCGAAAACCTCATAATCTTTGTATGTACCATGGATGGGATTTCTCTCTACAACCCTGTAGTTTGCCATATCCTCCTTGGTTATGAAACCACCATTCTTTTGCATGAACTGACCCACCTGTTCGGCAAAATCACCTTTATAGAAATAGTCTAGACCATTTTCACCAAATTTGTCATAGGTATCAGCCAGAAGCGGTTGTTTGAAAATTTGTTCTACCCCAAGCTTCGATCCGTCAGCGTTAAAATAGACCTCAGCTGATCCTGGATCTTTCTTAAGATTTTTCACCGCACCTTTATACCTCTCGATATAGGCCTCATCTAGAATAAATCCGTCTCGGGCGATGGCTGTGGCTGGTTTGATCACTTCTTTCAAGGACATTGTCCCGGCCAGTTCAAGTGCTTTCAGATAAGCTGCTGGCACACCAGGGACACCCACAGCCAGTGGGCCACGTCTGCTCAGTTTAGAATCGACTTTTCCATTTTTGATATACATGTCACGATGGGCTCGTGAGGGCGCCATTTCTCGGCCGTCCAGTGTGTGCACTGTGCCATCAGTAAGACGGATAACAATGAACGCGCCGCCACCCAGGCCGCAGTTCGCCTGATCAACAACACCAAGAGCCAGGCCTGTTGCAATGGCTGCATCAACGGCATTGCCACCTGCTTTTAAAATATTGATTCCAACTTCAGAAGCGAGAGGGTGAACTGACGACACAACGCCATTCTTCCCAACGGCCTCCTCTATATTCCTCCCAACGATCCCCTCAAAGGCAAAAAAACTAAAACCAACCTTAGCACAACTATTAATCAGTAGGAGCGAGAAGAATAAACTATAATGAACTCTGTTCAATTGCATGGATTCCTCACAAATGTTCTAATAAATGATAGCATTAAGAAAGTCGGTTTGTCAACATGATGTTAACTTACAATGACACTTTTGGATTAAACACCACTAAAGACTGAACAGCTTAGTCACCTTCAGTACCACGGCCTGATCAATTGACTCACCGCTGTTAGCATATCTCCGATCCAGGTAAACGAAGAAAAGATCGCTCAGCGGTGAATGGATCAGGTTAAAACGAAGGTTCGACACCATCTCATCGGAAACGGAATTATACTGAACATAAGCCGAGGAGTGAATCGTCGTGGTGTGGGAGTAATTGACACGCATTCCATACACATTGGCCGAAATCTTCTTATTGTCGTAGGCAATATCATTGAAGCTGGAAGAAACCTGTGCAGTCAATCTATAGCCTATCCGACCGGCCAGGTTCAAAGAAACTGTTCTTTTCTTCCCGGCGAAATAAGTACCATCATAAAGACGCACATAAGTAAAAAATGGAAGAGACGCATTGGAACGGAAAAAACCGATCACTTCACCAAAAGAGTAAGATCCTGTATCAACTGTAATCTCTTCACCTATGGAAAAAGGGGTATCTACTTTTTCAAATCTGCTCACAGCCTTTACTCCCAGAGTACCGCCGTCACGGAGATGAAAATCGAGGGCGGCTGAACCGGTCCGGGTTACCATCATGGAATTCAGATCAGTCACATAGTGGATCTCACTGTAAGGATTCAATTTATAGAACCATTTTGTCTCCACGGGTGGGTGAGCACCCAAAGTTGCATAACCGTGACGGATCCCTTTCCTTTTAATGAATCCAACCCCGGGATTGAACTGGTCACCAACCTCTTTATAAAAAGCTGAAATATCCCACAACCCATCGCGCCAACCGGCAGAGACACGACCGGCAAGATTATCTTCAGTAACACCCGGTTCGGTCGTTCCGGCCAGGTAAGAATTGACGACTAAGTTCTTGAAAAACTTGAGGTTGGCATCCAGGCCATAACTCCTCTCATAAGTGTCATTGAGGCTCGGCGTTTGCCTTTGGATGACCATAGCTCCAATATCTGAATTCCCCTTCATGGTTCGTCTTAAACGGAACACATTAAAGTCTTTCGTCGGATTATCAGTCATATCATCCGTACGGATAGCAAGAACGCCCAATTCGTAATCCTTGAGCCTCCCGGTGAGGCGGCCTCCTCCCTTGATAGGTACAGGTGAACCACCTTCCAATCCAATTCGTCTAGAATGGAATAACGTGAAATCCCTCAGAGATGAACCCATGCGGTAATTCCTTTCGGTCACATCCCCAAAAGTGAAAGCGCCGGCATTCTCTATGAAAAAATCACGCTTTTCAGGAAAGAAAAGGGGGAAACGGTCAAGGTTAATCTGGAGCCTGTCTGCTTCCACTTGAGAAAAATCAGTGTTAGCGGTTAGATCTAATGTAAGGCTTGGCGTAACTCCCCATTTGATGTCTGCTCCGCCATCATTTGAAATAGAAGAACTCCCTTCTGATGAACCTACTGAAGCGAATGGTTTGACGGTCAGGTTACGTCCCGACTCTATACCTTCAATACCAAGCAATGTACCCGCCTTGGACATTTTATGGATTCGTCCGCGTCTAGGTAGCGGAGCCCAGTAAGAATCCTCGTTTTTCCTTCGGACTCGCCTGAGGAAGTTTAAACCCCATTTCTGTTCTTTCAAGGTGGGGTCGAAACGGAGAGTAGAAAAGGGGATTGCCAATTCAATATTCCACCCTTCCTCATGATGAAAAGTTTTTACATCAATAATACCTTCCCACGCCAGGTTTGGATTGCGACTATCATTGAAAACCTGACCATCTTTGATGGCACCCATGGGATTGAATAGAAACATGAAGGCATTACTTCGGTCGAAGAAAGTGTCCAAAGTCAAAGCAAACACATCACTGTTGTGTGTCTCAAAATCCTGAACGAGACTTTCAACAACAAGTTTATTGGGCTCTGAATCGTAGCAGACAGCACCAACATAGAGGTGGTTGTCATCATAAAGCAATCTGACAACCGTCGGTTCAGTGGCGGGGTATCCCTCCTGAAGTTTGGCCTGGATAAACCCATCAATGACTTCGGCGCTCTCCCACTCAATTTCATCTAATAAGCCATCGATGATTATTTCCCCCGTTGTGGATGTGGCGTAGGCTACAGGGCGGGGCGTAGCATCTGGATCAATAGGATAGACAGGTTCATCACCATCTTGTCCCCAGGCAGGGGACAAAATCCCAACCAGAAGCGCAATATAGATTTTGTAGCGCAACAGTGTCTCTACTCTCCCGCTCACTTAGCTAACTCCCTGTGAGACCGAGTTACTACCGGGTGAGGCCTACCTGTTCCAGCTACTCAGAAACGGTGGGATACGCATCCAATCCACTCAGAAGAAGCGAATTAAACAGCAGCTTGTAGGTCCCTCTCGGCTGACCGCGAAATTGCGGGCGGAATCCGATGAGGACCACATCCCCTTCACCCAACTTCACACGGACAGCAGCGGCTTTATTTCCTATATGAGATTTTTCACCGAGGGCCCAGCCACTCATGAGTATTTCTTTCTTATCGTAACTGGCTACGACTTCCACAGGCGGTTTCGGCGCCACTTTTGTATCCTCTCGACCACCTTCACCTTTCCTGCTTAATTTCACTTCACTAAAGGCACGGCTACGGACAAAATAAGCAGCCGCTTGGTCCTGCATGCCGGCAGCCAGAGGATGTCCCTGTTTAAGGTGAATTCGGACCAGTGAACCGGGGATGAAGAATTTCTGAGGAGACACTTCTGAGACAACATTCTTCACAGGTAAGCCAAACTGTTCAATAGCAAAGTCAGAGGCACCATCCAGCATGACAAGTGTTCCACCGTTTTCTACATACTTTTTGAGAGCGGCGGCCCCTTCCACGCCCATACCACCCACATACTCTTCCGGCATGGTGTTCATAGCGTGGCCGTTCAGGATACGGTTAGGCGCCTGATCGGGAATAACAATTGCACTGTAATCATTCAGTTGACCTCCCCTGATCTGGGCATCGTGGAGTGTGTCCATGGAAAATTCATAATTTTCCAAAAGCCAGCGGGTCCACCCTTCATCCATATTTGAGACCCACGATTTGTAAAGACCAATCTTAAAAGGTTTGGCGGCAACCAGTTTACCTGCCGGTTTTTTCGACAGTCTGGTAAAACTGACACCCAGTTCTTTAGCCAAAGAATTAACTGCGGAATCAGTCTCTTTACCGGACGATTCCACAACAATGGCCCCTTTGCCAAATTCAGCTGATTTGACTTTAAACGAACCGTCGCTGTAATGAACCTTGGCTCCCGCATCCAGAAGACGGTTAACGGCGAGAAACGACGCATTGGTCTTATTGGACAAAGCATAGCCAAAATTCCCTTTCCCCAAAACTGTTCCTGCTTTATGAGCAATTTCAATGTCAGTCACTTCTTCAGCTTTTACTTTGAACGAAGCATCAACCCGATCAACCGTAACACCCGTCTGCATGGGAAGCGTCCAGCCGGCAAGGTCGTAAGGGACCTGCGGTGTTCCATCCGGGCTCCGCCTGTCAGGATATTCCTGAGGTTCCATCATATCCATAACCATGGGACGATAGGCCTGTGCCGCATAGACGACGTAGGACCCTTTTTCGTATTTCTTACCACCTGCTGTGAAATTGCCTGTAGCCTGATGAACCTCAATCCCGGTCCGACGAAGGTGAGTAATCAGATTCGTCGCTTCTACACCGTCCCACTGCTCTGTGGGAATGACATAGGCATAGGGTCCGCCCGCCTCTCCACTTTCGATGGCGTCTCTACCCATGGTATATATATTCATTAACCATTTTTCTCTGAGGTCAGCCGAAATGTTCATAACAGCCATAGAGGCTGTAAGCATGTAATCAACTGCATCCCTGAAATGAGATTCCCCCGCTTCCCACGGTAGGGGAAGGAAAATATCTGTTCCATCATTAGACATGCGGTTGGCTCTGCGAGAGCCGATAGCTTTTGGTATGGAGTCTGGATCGTAGAACCGTGGCGTAGGTGTCGCATGACTGGTTTCAGTAAGGATACCAATCTGATTGTGAAAATAAGGAGCAGTCCGCATGCCGCCATTCCACCACATGCTGTATTGAAAATCGGATACAACACCGCCCATCTTCTTCATGGCAAAACGATTACCCATAGCCGTGCCAACCAAACTGACACCGGTTGTTACACCCGGATGGATGTTCGGGTTAACAGGATCAGAAAACGGAGGAAGAAATATCCTCGCCCATGATGGCCCCGTCTGGTGATGATTGTAAATGATTTGGGGATACCATTCATTATAAATGACCCGAGAGCAAGCTTGCGATTCGGGCATATTGTTCATGAACCAGTCCCGGTTGTTGTCATGCCCTACGTAATGGTGATAGAGCCAAGGCGGTCCGGTAGTTTCAAACGGTGTACCAAGATTCCGACGATACCAGTCCACCACAATATCCATCCCATCTGGATTTATAACAGGCATCAGAAGAAGAATAACATTTTCACGGATCTTTTTCATCTCATCAGACTCTTCAGTGGCCACGCGATAGGCAAGTTCTGATGTCATTTGCCCGTGAGCCCGCTCGGTGGCGTGCATTCCGCCATCGATCCAAAGTATTGATTTGCCTTCTTTCACCAGTTTTTTCGCTTCGTCTTCACTCACCCTGGCACGAGCCAGCTTTGCGCTGATGGACTTCCACTTATCTAATTGTTTCAAGTTCTCAGGCGTTGAGATGAATAACAAAATCATGGGTCTTCCTAGGGCAGACTTTCCGACCTCGGTTAGTTGAACTCTATCCGAAGAATCGGCCAGTTTCTTGTAATAATCCACCATCTGACTGTGGTCAGCAAGCTTGTAGTCATCGCCAATACGAAAGCCGAAAACATCCTTTGGGCTGGGGACTTCCTGAGAATATCCTACTGAAAGAATAATAACTGCTGAAAGAAAATAATAGGTCCATTTACGATTCATTATAATCTCCTTTACATTAACTAAAAAGGGATGACAAACTAATGCCACCCCTTTTCCAACTTCAATTAACTCTAAAAGTTAGTACGGACGACCATCCGAGGCTGTCACATTCGGATTGGTATCAATCTCACTTTGCCCGATGGGAAATGACAGATAGGCTGGTGTATAAGCACTTCCTTCCCAGTTAGTGGTCTCATATTCATGATAACTACCAGCGGCCGAAGCGTCCTTCCACCTGCGCATATCACCCAAACGTCTAGCTTCAAGCCACAATTCGATACCCCGCTCTCTTTTCAACATAGTCCACCCTTCAGCAGCCGTTGTAGCTGTAACAGCATCCTGACCGGCCAGGGTACGAACAGCATTGATGTTTGTCAGAGCGTCATCCACAGAACCGTTGTTCAGCGCATTTTCAGCTTTGATGAGATACATCTCCTGTGAGCTTGAGAGGCGGATTGGGGATGTCCGTTGATCGTGTTTTTGCTGCGGCAGCCACGGGATGATTTTACCATTCACCGTAGCATCACCTGATTCAATCTGATAGGTGGTGCCATCTAGATCTGTCCAGTCAGGGCCACCATCTTTTTCAGTAAATATAAAACCTACTCTGGAATCCCCCATCTCCTGAGAATATTCTTCATAGGCGGTATGCCAGACAGTGTTGGCCCTGTAGGGACCATCACCGCTACTTGCGTAATAGATTCTATTGTACACATCAATACCATATCCATCGTAGTAGGGCATTTCATATTTATAATTATCCCCACCAGCACTTAGAACAGCATCCGCATCAGATACAGCTGCTGACCAGTCACCTTTCCAGACCTTTACAGACGCTCTTCCTGCTTGCGCAGCAGTAGCAAGATCGGTCTCGCCTGCAGCCTTGGCTACAGTGATTGCTTCGTTAAAATTGTCCAAAGCTCGGTCAAAATAGGTACTTCCATCTTGGGCTGATTCACCGTCAATAACGGCACAACAAAAGTTTTCTCCCAAAAGACGGTTGGCATATCCTGCATACAGTAATATCTGGGCGTAATTGGCATTGGATGAATAATCATCATATACTTCTTCTTTCATCCTCGCTGCGCCACTTTCAGCCATCCATCTTGCACGCTGAGACGTATTCCAATGAGTACTGGTCTCATTTGCATCAAGATATCCTTCTTGTGTTCTTAATGAAATGCCAAAGCTACCTATTGAACCAGAGGGGGTTACTTCCCTTGATATAGCACCCCCAGTATAGGAGACCCAGTTCATGGCCGATGAAAGTGCGCGACCGGCACCATTCACGACACCAACTTGCGCGTCCTCCGTTACAAGGAATGAATCCTGAACGGGGCCTGGATTGGTAACTTCTAAATCGCAGGCGGCAAATGTCAAAGCAAGAACAATTAAAGTCAGTTTTTTCATCATTTTCTCCTTCTCCATGATAACCACCTAGAAAGTCACCCTGAGGCTCAGGGTGTAGCTTCCGGTTGGAGGTATATGTTCCGAGATAGAACGTGACTGGTGATAGTACGCTGTACTACCGCCAGTAGCTCGGCCACCACCTGAAACCATTTCTGGATCGAACAGTGGGAAATCATCATTTAACCAGCGGTAGGCATTCCTGGCTGAAAACTTCAGCGTCATTGAATTAATATTATTGAATTGAACAGGAATGGGGACAGTCACAGTCAAATCCCTCATCTTAAAGAAATCCGCTGGATAAATAAAAATATTGCCAGAACCACCCACAGTACTTCGGGTGCACATGGCGCGCTCTCTGGCGGTCAGCTGATCAGTTGTACCTGCATCAACTAATTCATAAGCTGTACTACCACCTTTCACAATTTCATCACAAACTGTATAGGCACCACGACGAGCAACATTACTGCTGGCTCCATCAGAAATGTAGTGCCCTCCCATATATTCACCCCTTGCGGAGACCCGAATACCCATGGGAAGAGTAACTTCAAGAAATCCAGCATACACATTTACTGGCAAATTGGGGCCAAACATATATCTGACGTCTGTTGACCCATTCTCATCTTTTGCGAAGTCTGGATCGGCCAAATCGTTGGGATTGAGGATTTTTCTCCCGATGATACCAGGGACTGACCCACCTTCCTTAATCCATCCACCGCCACCAACACCGAATTCAGGGGAACCACCCAGACTGAGAACCTCACTGTTATTAGTGGCCAAAGTAAATCCTCCACTCAGACCAAAACTGCTGGTGCGCACTATGTCAGCCTGGAGCGCCACCTCCATGCCGGAATTCTTTAGTTCACCTACATTTTCCAGCTGAGATCCAAGGAATCCGAGAGATGGTGTCTGCGTCACACTAAAGAGTGCATCCGTCGTGGTTTGATCATAAGAGGTGAATTCCATTGTTACCTTGTCATTCAAAAAGGTTGCATCAAAACCAAACTCAATCTCGGTGGTTATCTCAGGTCCGAGAGCTGAGTTACCAACATTTTCCGGAAAGAAAGCAACAGCCCCACCCCAGCCAACAGGATCCCAAGTTCTTACAGCATCAAAAGCGCCAGGTGCACGTCCGGACTGTCCCCATGCCACACGCAATTTCATAGCTCCGAAGAGGGGCGTCTGAGGCCAGAATGACTCATCTGAAATAATATAAGACGCACTGACTTTTGGCAATTGCTGGTAACCAGCTTCTTCTCCGAACGCGCTAAAGCCATCAATACGCATACCTAGGGTGAGAAAATACCTGTCTTTGAAGCCGATTAAAGCTTGCCCAAAGTATCCTGCATTAATGATCTTAGTTCGATATTCTCTGGCCTGCTGCGAAGCGCCGCCCGTAACTGTCGCGTCACCGGGTGGCAGGTTCTCAGCATGAGCGGTAATATGATGATCTCTAGATTCGGTTCTTTGGCCTCCAGCAGATACATCTAATGTGATGTCACCCATATCCAGATCATAACTGCCTATGTATTCACTATTTATAAGTTCTCCCGTCCAATCAAGATCAGCCAAGATTCCATATGTTGCCCGTATGAAACCGTAAGGCCGATAATTTCTATGATCGGCGTGAGATCTATCATATCCCAGTTTGAACGTATTAGTAAAATTGGGTATCGGGCTCCAAATCATTTCACCACCAGTGGTGTACCGGGTGAACTCTGATGTAATGTCATACACCATCAATTGATCCAGCTCCTCTTTGAACATTGGATCTCCCCACTCCGTGCCAAAGTAACTGGCTCGTCCGCGGTAGGCATTCAAAGTCAATCCATGGGCATTGTTACCTTGGGGCGGATTCTGGGTGTGCGATTTCGAAACCATTGTGTTATAGTTAATCTGGAGATTTTTCGCAGGACTAAATCCAAAATTCCCCCTGAAGTTCAATCGATCATCCCGTGAATCAGGCAAAACACCGGTATTGTCAGACCAATTTGCAGAAAGAAAGTATCTCAGATCTGCGCCACCGCCGATAGTAGAGACGGAATAGTTTGCTTTACTACCATCTTTTACAAACGGACCCAAGCCAAAATAAGGTCTTTCCTCAGTACCAAATTCAGGTAAGAAGATTGTCCCCTGGTCTACTTGTACATTCCACTTTGCACCACTGACACCTGATGTTCCTTTTTTTGTGAAAATTTGAATTACACCAGCTGCAGCCTCTGTCCCATAGAGTGTGGTTGCAGCTGCACCTTTAATGACTTCAACTCGTTCTACATCATTAGGATTAATATCATTTAATGGGCTTGACAGTGTGTTGTGACCTCTGCCAGAGTACCCGGTGGGAGGAACATTTTTGGGGTATGAATCAGATCTTACACGAACACCATCAATATAAACCAAGGGTGCATTGCTCATAGCCACACTTGAATTACCCCTCAGTCTTATAACACCGCCAGCACCAGAAGCACCGGATGTGCCCTGAATATTGAGGCCCGGAATCCGCGCAGAAAGCATATCTTCAAGATTGGCCACAGGTTCATTCACTTCAGAAATGTTGATCGTTCCCACACTGTTACCAACCTCCCTCCTTCGAGCCTGACCAGCTGTACCTGTAACAAAAACTTCATCAAGCATAAGCGGGCTACTTTCCAGGGCAAAATCAACATTCACCGTAGCTCCTGAAGAAACATCAACCATTTGAGAGGATGTTTCATAACCGATGTAGCCGGCAGTCACTTCATGTCGCCCCTCAGGGATCCTATCTATGGTATAGTTTCCATCAGCAGTGGATGATGCACCAATACCTAATACACCAATAAAAACATTCACCCCTGCCAAGGGATCACCGGTATCTGAGTCAGTTACGCGACCGGTAATCACACCCTGGGCGGAAAGGGTTTGAGTCATGACAAGAACTATTGTCATTGTGAACCAAAGAAGTAATGATCCGCCACTTCTATTCTCGTTTCGGATGATCTTAAGCATACTTAGCCACCTCTTATTTGTTTAAGAAAAAAGTTATAAAAAATACGAAGTCTTTAAACGTCCCCACTCTTGCCAACTTTACATTAACTCATGCCATTGAGTCAAGATATATTGTGTAAAATGGTAACATTATTGATTAATTAACCGCCTTCTCTACTTGAAAAATCATCACCTTCATGCTGGGTTTTCCAATAGTACTTAAATAGTTTAAATGCTTCAAATATGATTATATACAATAAATATACAGGGAATTGGCTGACGCTCTTTCTCTTAAGCCTCATGGCCGGATGTAGTGAGCCTTCCGGTGAACAGTTAGACACCATAGATAACAGTGATCCGGAATATATTGTCGGTGAAACCTTTTACGGCCGCAACTCATACACGGAATACCGACCCGGGAACCTCCCCATCATCATAGGCACACCTCACGGTGGTTCTGAAAAACCTGAGGAAATACCCGACCGCACTTGGGGCACAACGGTGAAAGATGCTTACACTCAAGAATTGGCTAGGATATTTGCTGATTCACTCAAAGCTATAACAGGCAAGCTCCCTCACTTGATTGTCTGCCGCCTCCATAGAACCAAACTCGATGCGAACCGGGACTTGGATGAAGCGGCTCAGGGAAACGGCCATGCGGGTAGCGCTTGGACAGAATATCACGGTTACATTGAGTCAGCCAAAGACACCGTCTCAAAATATTTCCAGGGTGGTCTCTACATTGATATTCACGGCCAGAGCCGTCGGCCAAGAATTGAACTCGGATACTTGCTCGATGCTGAAGATTACGCGTTTCCCGACTCGGCTCTAAACAGTGAGGTTTATATCAACAAGAGCAGTCTAAAAGCATTAGCAGAATTTGCGACAGCAGACTTCGCAACCATTGTGCGAGGAGAAAATAGCATAGGAAGTATGTTGTTTGCATACGACTACCCTGTTGTGCCATGTATTGAAATTTCAGATCCTGGAACAGAAGGCTACTTCCGTGGCGGCTACAGTACAATTCGACACGGATCACGAGACGGTGGTACCATAAGTGCTGTGCAGATAGAACTTTATAAAGAAGGTATCAGGGATACGGCAGAAAACAGAGCGAAATTCAGCGGTATCTATTCCCGCACAGTTGTTCTCTTTTTCAAAGAATACTACGGATTGGACCTGATAAGTTTATAATCAGAAACTAGGATACAACCCTTCTTTAATTTCTTCAGCCAAGTGAGTAGCTTTAGATAAGGCAACAAGAAAAAATAAAATGGACTACCTGGAAAAACTGCACGATGCTATAATAAATGGAGACCCCGCCACGGCAATCTCAATTACAGAGAGGGCCCTGGCAGAAAACATTGATCCTCATGTACTGATCAACGATTATATGATCCGGGCCATGGATGAGGTGGGCAGGCGATTTGAACGTTTTGAATTTTTCATTCCTCAGCTACTCATGTCTGCCAAAGCGATGAAGGGGGCCATGGCTTTGATAAAACCTCTTCTTGTGGGTGATGGTGTTCTAGATGATACTTTCTGCGCCATCACGGGTACTGTAAAAGGGGATGTCCATGATATAGGAAAAAATCTGCTTGGGGCACTTCTGGAAGGGGGCGGCTTTCGGGTTGTAGACCTAGGAACAAATGTGTCTCCGGAACAATTCATTGAAGCTGTGCAGAAACATGAGGCCAAGTTGGTATGTATGTCTGCCTTGCTTACCACCACCATGCCTGGGATGAAGACAACTATCGATGCATTTAAAGAAGCAGAAATTCGGGATCGAGTGATCATGCTTGTTGGTGGTGCCCCTGTTACGCAACATTTTGCTGAAGATATCGGTGCTGATGGTTATCGTGATAATGCCAGTGCAGGCGTCGTCTTAGCAAAAGAATTGCTGGGGGTTGGAAAATAAATGCGCCTTAAGATTATCAGTTGTGAAGTTTTTCAACAGGAATTATCCAATTGCCTTTCAAAAACAACCAATGAAGTGGAAATAGAATTTATATCTAAAGGAATTCATGACCTTCGTCAACACGAAATGAAAAGAAGAATTAAAAAATCTATTCGAAAAAATGATGACAAAGGGTTTGACGCCATTCTTCTAGGATATGGTTTATGCAATACCTGGGTCTATGGATTAAAGGCAGAAATTACACCCTTGGTGATTCCTCGAAGTCATGACTGTATCGGGATACTAATGGGCAGCCATACTAAATATGAGAATTATTTTCATAATAATCCCGGAACGTACTTTCAATCTGTGGGGTGGATGGAAAACAGTTCTAACAGTAATTCAATCAAGAAACGTTCGCTTAAAAAATTATACGGATTGGACATGACTGATAAAGAATTAATAACTCAGTTTGGAAAAGAAAATCTTTCTTATTTGAAAGCCAGATTGGATCAGACTCGGAATTACAAGAAAATTACCTTTATAGACACTCAGGTCGAAATGAGTAAGAAATTGTCAAAAACTGCTCAAGAGAAAGCTGAAAGTAAAGGTTGGGCCTTTGAAGAATTAGAAGGAAATACTCGACTCCTCCAACGCCTGGTGGATGGAATCTGGAACAAGAACGAATTTTTGATTATAAAGCCAGGTGAAAAGGTTAAACAGACCTATAAAAAAGACCTCATAGAGTCTGTTAAAGCCACACCATAATTAAATCATTTAATGAGGGAAAAAGTCAAGCTAACACTTTTACCTCTTAATCAATGCCACGAGGTCGAAAAAGGATCTCAACTCCATGATGAATTGTTTTCCTTCGGTGTGGAATTCCCTTGTGGAGGGCATGCCCGTTGCCGCGGCTGCCGTATACGGGTGCGAGAAGGAAATTTATCTATCACCGCACCCCAAAAAAATATGCTGGATGATCACGAAATAGAGGCTGGCTGGCGCCTGGCCTGTCAAGGCGTTATATCCGAAGATCTCACTTTGGAAATAGATCAATGGAAAACAGATATTTTATCTGATAATACGGATTTTCAATTTTCATCCATGCCCGGTCTGGGTGTGGCCATCGACCTGGGAACTACAACTCTGGCATCTCAATTGGTAAATCGAGAGACCGGGGAGGTGATGGCCATAGAAACAGATATCAACCCTCAGGCCAAGTATGGTGGCGATATTATGAGCCGCATTGATTATGCTGCCAGACTCAAAAAACAGAAAAATCTGCAATCGCTTATCCGAATAAAACTGTATAACATGATCCAGGCCTTACTTAAAAGCGCGGAAATTCAACCAACGGATATCCAGCGGATCGTAATCGCTGGAAATACGGTTATGCATAATATTTTTTGTGGCATTGATGTGGAGCCGCTCGGTTTTCATCCTTTTGAACCTATTTCAAACAATCTGAAAAATTATAAAGCATCTGATCTGAAATGGAATTTCAGCAATGATATGGATGTTGCATTTCTGCCGGGAGTGGGGAGTTTTATCGGGAGTGATATTTTGATGGGTGCGTGGGTAAAAAATATGGCTCAGAGCGAAAAACTCAAGGTACTGGTCGATCTGGGAACAAACGGAGAGATTCTGGTAGGCAATAAAGAAAAGATCCTGGCAGCGTCAACAGCCGCGGGGCCGGCTTTTGAAGGGGCTGGAATTTCCATGGGAATGCGGGCGGCATCCGGTGCTGTCTCTTCTGTCTCGGTCAGAAAAGGGAGGATGATCCCAAAAGTACTGGGGCAAACCGAGCCGAGAGGGATCTGTGGCAGCGGTCTTGTTGATGCAGTAGCAGCCTTTTTGGATTCAGGTCAAATCAGTTCTAACGGCCGGATCCAGAATGGTGAATCCTTACCTGTGCTGGAACCGGTAATTATTACGCAGAAAGATGTGCGGGAACTACAATTGGCAAAAGGGGCGATTGCTACAGGTATTCAATTACTCTTAAAAGAAATGGGAGCCCGAGAAATTGATGTGGATGAGGTTTATTTATCCGGCGCTTTCGGGAACTATATCAGCAAGCAGAGTGCCCGGCGTATCGGGCTTCTTAACTTTCCCCAGAAAAAAATAACCACCGCTGGAAATACCGCCCTCCTTGGGGCGAAACTGGCACTCTTTAATGATATGGATGAAAATCATTTCTACGAAATAAGAGAAAAAACCGAACATCTGGATCTAAGCACACATCCGGATTTCACGGACCTGTTTACCGCACTTGTGAACTTCCCGGAAAAGAATTAACTAACTTTCCCCCTTCAGTTTTTCGGACAACAGTTGAATATATTCAGGTGTAGTGCCACAACAACCACCTAAAATGTGGACACCCAACTCATGGATTTTCAACATGCCCTCAACAAACTCCTCTGCTGTCTGCCCATAATCAACAGTATCACCCTTTAGAACAGGTTGCCCTGCATTGGGTTTGATTGAAACGGGCGTGGTGGTCAGAGAAAGCATTTTCTCTGCCAGCTCATAAAGTTCATGGCTGTCCAAATTGCAATTGCTCCCAATAATATCTGCACCGGCATCCAACAGTCTTTGAACGCAGACATCCAGAGGATTCCCCATGACGGTGAAATATCCATTGTCGGTTTTAGCATAAGTAATATTCGCAATGATGGATTTACTACTCACTTGCCTGATGGCTTCCACAGCCAGGATCCCTTCTTCAATATCTATCATTGTCTCTACGCTGAACAAGTCAACACCGTTTTCATTCAAGACAGATGCTTGCCTAACATACGCTTCCTTTAACTCTTCTGGCTTAGCTGGGCCCAGAGGTTCCATAAGCAATCCAGAGGGACCAATATCGCCGGAGACAAGAGCATCCCCCCCATATTGGCGACATATCTCAACAGCTTTTTGATTAATCTGGTCGTGATGTTCGGATATGCCGCATTCCTTTAACCGGTAAAAAGAGGCGCCAAAAGTATTAGTCTGCAGGACATCACTGCCTGCCTCGTGGTACAATTTATGTACCTTCCCGATCCGTTCCGGATGGTTAATGGTCCATTCTTCAGGCGGTTGCCCTGATAAAAGACCCATATCCATAAGCAAAGAACCCATGGCACCATCCAGTAATACAGGGCCATCTTTTATTCGCTGGTCAAGACTTCGGGTAAGCATGATAGATCAGGTGCTGTGGTTAATTAACTGATTGCGGGCAGGTCTTTGGGATCCACCTGGCTGTTACTGATAATATTCCTCAATTCACGATCCAGCTTCTCTTCAACAGGAGCTTCGTCATAGCTGTCAAGCGCTGCCTGAACCGTATCTCTGGCGCGGTCCTGCCACGATTTGCTGCCAAACTGTTCCCATTGCTCCCAGCTTGTGCGATCTACCATAGGGCCCGGCATATACAGTTCTTTGGGCCAATTCTCCAATGTGTGTTCCATGGTGCAGATTTGCTGTTCTGTCAACAATTCATCGATAAAAGGTTTGATGGGAAGATCTCCTTTTACTTCAATATCCCGCATAAAATGCAGAACGTGCCCGCAAATCTCATCGTCGAACACAAGTTTTTCCAGGCTGAAGCAATTCACGAAGTCCAGCATTCCCGCACCTGTTACCTGGTTGATTCGACTCAGGGCCGCCAGATACGCACCGCTGGCCGTTTCCGATCCTGCTTGAGGGTCATTGAACTTCCCGTCACCAAGACCCATGTATGCCTGGGACGGAATTTGTAAATGACGAGCTATCTGTCCATAGCCGCAATAGAGCTGCAGAGCTTCCACTCCAGTCATGGGTGCACTCATGAGCTGCATATGAAATACCCCCGGCGCACCACCAAAAATGACGGGGGCTCCCGGCTTGATGAGTTGGGTAAATACAACACCGCTTAAAACTTCTGCTGTTTGCATCACCAGAGCACCCACAATCGTAACAGGTGCAGCCAGTCCTATCATCAGCACGGGTACAACTTCAACAATGATCCCCTTTTCAACACAGTCTATCAGATTGTGACTGGAATCAATACTCCAGCGGAGTGGACTGTTGGGGCAACAGGTGAAAACGGCCATCGGTTTTTCCATCAGTTCATTTTCATTCTGCCGGAAACATTCCATCATACGGGCCATACGGGGAACGCCGTGATGGGTAAAAGCTCCAGTGACAACAGGTTTTCTGCTATGGGTCATTATCAAGTAAAGGCGCCAGGCATCTGCAATATCCTGGGGAACATCCTCCGTGGAGAATGCTGTGGAAGGATAGGCGAGATGTTTCGCCTGCTCAGCGACCTTTATGTATTCGATAAAGTCAGCTGTTTGGGCCCTTCGTCGCTCTCCGGTGCGCCAATCGAGGATATTCAATGCCGAGGATGCGGGGACAAAATTGGTGCTATCACCACCAATGGAGGAAAAGGGGTTCCCGTCCCGATCGAACAGTTGAATGGTAGCCGGAGCTGATGCAATACTCTGTTCAACCACAGTTTGGGGAAATGTGACGCGATTGGTTTCTTTGTCCACGGGCAAACCAGCTTGCTCCATTCGTTGAATTAATTCATCGCACTGAACTTCAACTCCTGTTTTTTCAAGGAGGAGATAAGCTTCATCAAGGATGCGGTCGATAAGACTATCGTCTAATACTCTAAATTCGATCATGCTGTTATACAATTGCTCTTGAATTTCGTCTATTCAAGTCCGGTTTCGCAAATGATATGGTTCGACCGTTTGCTGGCGGAAAAGATATACGTAAACCCTAAAAAGTGAAGGTTGATCGGATGGATACCACGAGGGCGTTTGAGAGAGCGCTTGAGCTTCCTGGATGGTGAATCCACTGTACATTTGGCTGCAGGGTCAACCACGGTGTGGCCGGGAACTGGCCAGTGACTTCGAAGACAAGTTCATAATCGGAAACGGGTAGTATACCGACCTGTTCTTCCGCCTGACGAATATGGTCACTTACTTTCGCAAAGGTGATTCCTGCACCAACCACATCTCCTTCCATTTTAGTGAATGGATTGAAAAAATTGAACCCACCGTCTATGGCCAATTCGTACCGGCTGCGATCCTTCGGTGCTAAACCGCTTCTGAAAAAAAGACCCAATTCCTGTTCCTTGTGGCTGTTTCTCCATATAGATTTTTCCAGGGCGAGAAAGAGCCCGTAGTTTCCGTGGTGCGATTCCCCTGTCAGGTGATCATCGAACGGCGCTGAATGGAACCAGCCGCCAAGTTTGAAGAGTGACGGCACTGCCGTGTTCTGGGAAGTTTGCGTATTCGTATGCCCCATCTCGAACATGGAGAAATATCCCTGCTGCGGAGTGATCTGCCAATGGACTCCGTAAGCATTTGTGCTGCCGTCGCCCGCCGGATCGTCAAATGAATCTCCGTCATAGATGCCTCCCTGGAGGTACCACGATTTGGTGGATTCCAAGCGAAAACGGATTCCTGGTGCTGTTACAAAAAATGCGGGACCGGTATTTACCGTGTTAGCTGAAATGAAGGTCGGCCAACCAAAAGCGCTGTTTAAGAACAGGCCTCCAAGATCAGTGAAAGCGAATTCGGCATCGGCCAGCAAACTGCCGAATCGCAACGATCCGTGACCGTTCCAGAAGGAGAGCTGAAGCCACAACTCGTAAAGGCGAATGCTGTCATATCCGTCAATATTGCTGGCTGCCAGTTCATCGCCAATGTATTTCCCGCTTGGACTTTCACCATGGAGAAGCATGCCGCTGGCACGGAGGAAGAGGCGCGGAAGATCTTCACTTGATTTATTAGCAACATAGTCGAGAACAACATTCCCCATCCCACTTAAAATTGTGCCTCGCTTCAGTCCGCCTGATACATTTGCCATTGTTTCACTGGTGTAATTCAGCGTGAGATTGAATTCACCGCTAGGCATATTATTCTTACTAAGAACTGCTGCATCTACAGGAATGGTAATGCCTGTTATAAGAATAAAAAGGGGGGAATATTTCACTGAAACTGTCTACCGGGGCTCCCCAAATCGGAAACCGAAGTAAATCATTAATTCAATGCATCAAAAAGACGACTGTATTTCACCACAATTGACCGTGTCTGATCCTGTATGGGAATTCCATCGTAATCCTGCGTTTCATTATACACCAGGTAGAGCCCCGTGGCAGCGGACTGTTGCCAGATGAAACGCCAATTCATGGACCACTCATCAGACTGACTGTTGTATTGGAGCAGGGATTGTACATACATCTTTGGCGAAAAAGCGTAGGTGAGTCGGGCACGGATCAGATTGGTGACAAAATCTCCGCCGGGCAAACTAACATTGTTATAGTTTAAACTGAACTGAGAAGTGAACCTGTCACTATAGCGGAAATTCAGGGTAGGTGTCAGGTTAATCCTTTCACCACCGAAAAATCCGCCAATTGTGTTTCTGGAACCCAAATTGAGTGCTTTTGCCTGGTTGGTGGTAAAATAGATTTGAATTTCCTTGTGATCGTAGGTTTGAGCGGGGACGAAAACACCCGATGCGATTTCAAACTGCTCCAAAACCCCCTCCCTGGTAATATTCATTCCTGTATGAATTTCAAAACCACTCCTGAACTCCCAGTGAGAATCAATATGCCAACGCCCTGACTCTTGAAACCCGTTCAGTTTCCAGTAGCCGTTATAATCAACATGGGGCCTGAATTCCAGAAGTCCAAACAGGTCTTCAGGACGAAAACGGGTAAAGATTCGTCCAGACCATTTCCGGTAGTTTCCCCGCTTAAGATATCCCATTTCCGGGTTGAAGTTTTGCCCCACTTCAGTGTAGCCTAGGGACGTTGATATCTGTTGCGTATTGCGACCTGTGTGTAATCTATAGGCATACGCTTTATCCATCTTCATACCAGGCGTCTCTGTCACCGCCGCAAAGGCGACGACTTGGCTCAATTCACCAATACCCAATTGGCCGTCAACAGCATAACCCCTGTTAACATAACCATTGTCGCCAAGATGATTAAGATCCGTTACCATTCCCCCAAAATAGGTGCGGTTGGGAAGTTCTTTCTTCAGCCGCATGACAGAATAGTGATTCCCGTCCGTCACATCCTCCACTGCGTCGGTACGCATGCTGAGCATGCCTACTTTCATGCCGGAAAAGACTCCAGTAAGTCGGCCACCCCCCAGAATGGGAACCTGTGCCCCGCTTTTACCGATACCAATTCTCCGACTGAAAAACATCTCGACATCAGGGCCCCAGAAAGTACTTTCTCCCACCGAGAACAAGCCAGCATTCTCAAGAAAAAAAGCACGTTTTTCCGGGAAAAACAGACTATAGCGATCCAGATTGATCTGCTGTTCATCTGCCTCTACCTGGGCAAAATCGGTGTTGTAGGTCATATCCAGGGTGAGGCTGGAAGTCAAACTAAATTTCGCATCCATACCAAAATCGCTACCACTGCTAGTGGATGATTCTTCTCCCTCGTGCTTGTTTTGTTGTCCTAGGGCATAAGGCATGATTTTCAGACTCCGCGGGCTGGGGACGTTCATGCCTGTAAGAGTTCCGGCTGAAATAAGGCGATTCATGGTAAACTGCCTGGGAATCGGGGCCCATTGAGCTTCTTCCTGTTTTCTTGCCACAACCCGTTGAAAATTGATGCCCCATGCCTGGTCTTTTTCTGTTTTGTATCTCAGAGTTTTAAAGGGGATGGCAAATTCAGCACTCCAGCCATAGTCCCCTAGTTCTGTTTCCACCTGCCAAACCGCATCCCAGTTCACGTTAAATCCACTACCTGTGCCTATGGAAAAACGTCTGGTCATGGCACTCTCTTCACCGCCACCGGTGATCTGGGCATCATATTCTATCCCGGCAGCATTGGTCCCAAAGACATAAGCGGTCTGATAATCTTTAAAGGTATCAAGTAGGAACATGAAACTGTCCGTGTTGTTCAGTGGCGCGTCCCTCCGGGTATCCGATATGATGATCCCGTCAGATTCGGTGTCGTAACAAACCACAGACAGATAAAAGAATTCATCGGAATACATCACTTTGACAATAGTGTTTTCCGAGGAAGGTTGACCTTCATCAGGTGCTTTCTGCGTGAATTTTTCCACCACAGGCACTCCCTCCCAAGCCGAGTCGTTCAGCACATCACCATCAATCACAGGATCTGATTGCGCTTTCACCGCATTGGTGACATAGTCCAGGTTTTGAGAAAAACAAACAGAGCACAATAATAGAGCTACATACCACTTGGCCGAGTTTTTCATAATTGTATCAATCTAGTTTGAATATCCGGTTTTCCGCAATTACTGAGGCGTGATCTGCCAATTAGGAACCTAAACGTGGGATCAGGTGCCTTGTTTCGGAGGAAATTTATCTCGGAAAAAGATGGGCATCAAACTGTATAATTGAATATTACCAATCGGGTCATTCCCAGGCATAGAACCCAGAAGTGTTATTTTCGAAGCATCGCTTTTTCAAAACGAGAATCGGGAATATCTGTGTCGAAAGCGATATCATCAATGATCCACTCCGTCCCTTTACTATTTTTTTTCAACTCATCCTTGAAAATGTACCGAGTTGGAAACCACCTGTCCTGAACTTTCTTAATACCGTCCATGGAAGTGGATTTCAGGAGTTTACCGCTTTTTGCATAGAGTTCTTCTTTCATGGGAAGCAAATATTCCGAATCCACCCAAGCACGACGCTTGGGGTAAGATAGTCCTTTCACTTTGGCTTCAAGAAAAAGGATCCAGTGCTTTCGGCCATCAATCATTTCCGATCCTTCAACTGTCGCCTCGTAAAGATCAGTTAAGGGCCGGTCTTCCATCATATCATTATATGACATGTCTGATCCCATAACAGATTGGCGCAACATGTGGCCGGAGATCTGGATCACCCTATCCGTTTGGGGTGAGTATGTCCAGAGTTTGTCACCGTCTTTCAACATTTTCGTCCCCGCTTCCCTCGGCGGAGCCAGGTATACAGTGTAGGCTTGATCAATCCCCTTCACCCAATTACGGGATTCAATGGTGCGACTGGAGCGGCGCCCATGGACGATCATTTTACTGGTCAACACCCTTGTCTTGGCATTCAGATTGTCGTCCATCGCCTTCACCAGCTCCGACGCTGTCATCTCCTCTGACTTCCCAACAGATGTTAATGTGGTCAGCAGTAGAATGCCGAGGAGTGCTTTACTGATCATATTTCCAGTTCCTTAAACAGTTGCGCCATCTCCCTTTTGTAAACGGCAAGACCGGCCAGCATAGTACCAAGGACTGTGGCGAGAACACCAGGTATGAACCCGATATAGTATAGATCTGGAGTCACCTGAGCATAGAAAATATTGGGCATAACCATGGATGAATTTGAAAGCGCTTCTATTCCCTTTGTATAATCTATACCATTCTCTTGAACGTAATAGGTTAGAGCAAGCCCAATTCCAGTACCAACCACCGTTCCTGTTAATCCTATAATCACCGCTTCAGAGATCATAGAGCGGTACACCTGTCCCTTGGATTCACCCATAGCCAGACGCAGACCTACTTCGCCATAGCGACGCAGACCATTCATAAGACCCATATTCCAAAGCACAACCATAACAACCACAAGAAAAATTCCACCCATTATTGCTATCATTGCACCGCTTATGTCCACCATGGTGCCCATCTGATTCCCATCCCGCAGGGCGAGCATAAAGGGGCTGAAAATATCCAGACTGTCACTTTTAGTGTTATTATAATGAGTACGTAGTGCAACAGCCGCTTCATCATCGTAGTATAATGAGTGAGTAAAGCCGAAAATCGCTGAAGCAGCATTATCCATATCTAATGCAAGACGGGCACCAGACAAATCAACAAGCATCATTTGTTTGTCTGTTTGGCCTTTTCTCAAGTTAAATGTCCCCGAGACGTTGAAATTATATGTTGTAAAAGCATTATCCATGGTTGAGCCGATAAAAGTGACTGGATCTCCCACCGAAAGATCCAGTTGCTCTGCAAGCTTGGTGCTGATGAGTGCATCTTCCCGACTTTGAGGGAGACTGCCCTCCACAAGCACCCTGTCCATCTCCCAGATTTCTGCCTGACGGGAATTCGTTGACAATAGATCGATTCCCAATGCAATGACAGGCCCTTGGGACTGGGTCTCTCCGTTCTCATCTGGAACATCCAAAAGGCCGGCGAAGGTTATCCGGGGTGTCCAGAAAAAATCGGGATAATCCTGGTTCAGGTCATGAATCAACTGGTCTGCATCCAGCAAAGCTAGGTCATTAGGCATAAGCTGGCTTTCTTCATTATAAGCACGGGTGACAATTTTTTCATGGCCTGTTAATATGACGGCCGTATCAAGAAATAAACTGTTCATTGTACCTTTCATAAAGCCAATCGTGAAAATAACCAAAGCAACGGTGAGAGTAATAACCAAAACGGGGAACAGACTTCGAGAACGGTCCCGGAGCAATCCTTTGGTCAAAAACTTGATCATGCCACTGCCTTTCCCCGCAAGGCATCAGTAGGTTTCATGCGGGTAATACGTCGTGAGGGCAAGTAGCTTACTATGAGTACAATAAGAGATACCAAGATGGTGGTTGATACAACGAGTCCGATAGTATAAACCGGTATCAGACGCCTGGCCATAATCATGCCCATTTCTGAGTAATCAATGGGCATGGGAATTCCATACACACCAAAATACCAGAGTACCGGACCAAAGAAAATCAATGTTGTCACAGCGGCCAGCACCGCATTGAGACCTCCTTCCAGGGTAAAAAGTCCCACAACCCGGGGACGTGTCATACCGATAGCCATGAGTGTACCAATTTCTCTTCCCCGGCGAAAGATAGACAATACCTGAGCATTGAAGATGCCCATGGCCGCCAGGGCCAAGAGAATTATATACATGATCTGGGCTCCCGGTTTGTCCGCTTCAATAATGGCCTCCATGTCTTGCACCAGGTAGTTGATATCACGAGGGATCCAGTCACCTTTGTCTTGAACCGTCGGAAGTCCTTTTTCATAAGTCACATAGGTGGCCTCTTCTTCCATGGCCAGCATGGTCTGTGCCTTTTTTAGAGGTATCCAGATATGGCCCATATCCAGCTTGAAATTCTCCGTATCCATAATATGCACCACGGTCCCTTCATCGGCATCATAGGTGCGGTCCGTATCCAGCCACCGAATGGTAAACGAATCCCCTACATTCAGCTTGGTATTGCTGGCCATTCCTTTCCCGATCAGTACTGGTATAGCAATATCATCATGCCCGGCCAGTGCGTCTGTTGGCATGTTAACAATGTTCTGATCTGGTGGAATGCCCTTCATGATGGCCGGCATAATGCGGCCACCGGGATAGATGGAAGCCTGGCTTACCAAAACCGGAAACGCTTTTTTCTGATCCACCAGTGATTGTACATCCCCGGGCAAATCAGAGTGAGCATCTTCAAAGGTCATGGGGTCCAGAGGGTCATATTCCGGGTGCCAGTAAGCGCCGCCTGCGATTTCCGTATCCATGGTAACCTGCTTGGCGTGTTCCAGCATACCTTCATACATAGCAGACATGAACAGGATCAGAAAAAATGAAAAGGCCGTCACAAGAACATTCAAAAAGGTGCGTAGCCTGGCACCCAGTAGGTTTTTCAGTGCAATTTTAAAAAGCATCCCTATTCACTTACTTGTGGATTATCGATTTTTTTATCTTCTATTATTTGACCGTCATCCAGATGAATAATGCGCCACAGGTAGGCCATGATCTTTTCATCATGGGTGGCAAAAACGAAAGTGGTGGTAAGTTCTTTGTTTAAACCCACCATAATCTCCATGATATGATGCGAATTCTCGGCATCCAAATTGGCCGTGGGCTCATCTGCCAGAACAAGTGCCGGACGGTGAACAATGGCCCTGGCAATTGCTGTCCGCTGGCATTCACCTCCACTGAGCATTGCCGGGCGGGAATCACGCTTATCACTCAGGCCAACCCATTCTATAGCCTGGGTGACTGTATTTGCCCGTTCCTTGGGATCCACCTTGTTCAGGATCAGAGGCAGTTCAACATTCTCAAAGACGGTGTAGACAGGAAGAAGATTATAATGTTGGAAGATAAAACCCATATGTGTACGGCGCAGACGAGCCCGCTCACCATGAGAAGTGTTAGCCAATGATTTACCCAGAACAGCCACTTCACCTTCACTTGCTGAATCGAGGCCACCAATAATATTAAGTAGTGTCGTTTTGCCTGAGCCAGAGGGTCCAACCAGACCCATGAATTCCCCTGTGTTCAGGGTCAGGTTCACACCCTTTAGAGCGGTGAAAAAATCAGCACCTACAGGAAAACGCTTGACCAAATTTTTTATCGTTATAACACTATTGTTTTCCATCTTTTCCTTCCTAATGGTTGTAGATAAGCATGAGCTGTAAACCGTTCCCAAAACCGGCCAGACTGCGCGGGAGATACTCCTCCGGCACATCATATTCGACCCTTTTTGGGTTCGCTGACAATAATAAATTTACACTGAGATTATCAAACGTAATGCCCCACCTGAAAAAGTGGAACATTCGCTCACTTGTCCAGTCTATATAAGTGATGGCCATAAGCTGATGTAAAAAACCCAGAGGCATACTTGCCATGAAAAAACTGTATGTTTGATCATCAGTGTAAGAATTATTCTGCGACGAGCGGATATGCATGGATTCGCTCATGATGAGGATCCCGGTGAATAGAGGGATTGTAAAATCACCGCCCAGAGTGGCCAGAGTATACCGGTTATTACCGGAAAAATTAGCATTGTCAGAAAAAAGTGTCGCTCCTTCAAACCAAAAGCCTATGAAACCATCATAACGGTAATCCAAGGCGGCCCGTTTGTGGGGGCCGGGCATGACCACGGGAAAAAGCCCCACTTGCTGAGGACTTATTAACGGATCCTGATGGAAGGTCATGCCCCACTCGCCTGAGGTGGTGGACAGTTCCATCCGTCCACCATAAGAGAGGGTATCCTTTTCACTGTTAATAATCCAGCTCCAGAGTGCCACCGATCCAGAAGGAAATAGTCTCAACCTGAAAGCTTCCACTCCATCGGTCTGACCCGTGGGGTCACGAAGGTCCAAAGTATCAAACCAGGAGGTGGGACGCAAAAACTGAGCCGGGCCGAAGGCTATTTTTTGCAAACCCAGACGAGCCTCAACCCGCTGAGTTGAATATCTTATCCACCCACGATAAGGCTTTTCAGCACTGGCCAAAAGAACCTCCCCCGAGTAAGCTCTGCTCACGCGATAGGCCCATTCCATATCCAGTAGCCGTTCATCATTCAAGGGGCGATAGAAAGAGATTGTCGGTATGTAACCTAATTGGGTCTCAACAGAAGAACGTCCCTCTGCCGGATCATCGCCAAGTATGCCACCGCCCCATAATTGGCCTTTAAGATCTATGGACTGAGACAATGCCAAAGAAGGTAGAGTAATAACCATGGTTAAAATGGCAGCGGTGATAATTGATTTAATCAATTTTATTCAACTTCCCCTTAGGCAATAATAATTCTCAGTTGGGAATCATCGTCCGAAGATCTGACGCAGGTCTAGTCGCATCATTCGGGCACTTTCATGACTGGGATCTAAAACTACCGCTTTCTCTACAGATGCCAAAGCTTTCTCACCCAACTGTAGCTTCAGGTAAGCCCTCGCCAGATAAAAATGTGCCAGCGCAATGGAGGGATCCAGTTCCACAGCCTGCTCATAATGATACCGGGACTTTTTATAATCACCCTTGCCGTAATAGACATTCCCCATATTGAACTGACCCAATGAATAATGAGGATTAATATCAACAGATTTTTCATAGGCCTCAGCCGCCTCACCCCTTTTCTCCTGATCCCAGAGAAGATTTCCGTAGTTAACCCAGAGCGTCCAGCTCATGGGGTCTTCTTTCAAAGCCAGCTTGAATGTCTGTATTGCCTTACGGTTGTCGCCATTTTGCTGGAAAGCAAGAGCCAACATTTGTAGCGTAACACCATCATCAGGTTTTAATTCCAAAGATTTTCGGTAAGCCGCCACGGAATTCCCAAACTTCCTACCACCCCGGTAACTGCCAGAATGAGGGTTGGATAAATCACCAAAAAATGCAAGGGAGAGGGCCCATCGGTCACGGACCTTATTTTCGTCTGGCCCCAACTTTGAAATTTGATCTTCCAGGAATCTCCTTGTCTTTTCATCCGACCCCTTGATTAGATGAATAGATGCCAAAGAGAGGGCCTTTACATCCAGATCAGGTGATGAGGTTAATGATTTTAGCTTACTCATGACTTCAGGCGGAACAGTATTCATATCAGGTTTCAACTGATTTTCAAAGATATGGGAAAGAGCGGCGAATGTCATGGCAGGTGGCTCTTCCGTTGAACCCACAAGATCAGCAGATAGTGACGGTATTGTCATATTGATATTTTTCATCAGTTCCGTCACCAACCGCTTGTGAGGCTTAACTTCCCCATACCACCTGTCCACAGTTTGCTGAAGGGCTGACACTCCCATCTCATCATGACACTGGGAACAGGCGTTCTCCAATCCCAATAAATCATCAAAAACGGGCCTTGGAATACTTATAGTATGATCAGAGCGTGCATAACGAAGCCGCTTACCGATAGCATTTTGCTGCAGATACGGCATATGACAGGATGTGCACCGGCTCCCCTCCGATGTTTCCTGGTGGAAGGTGTGGGCCTCAATCTTCACTGCTTTTGAGGCGTGGCAGGCGGTGCACTGACCGTTGTCAAATCTCCCCTGAAGCTCCCCACCGTTGATATCTCTGTATGAGAGTGAATGAGGACTATGGCAGTCGCCGCAGGCCATGGAGCCGTTGAGGTAACAGTCACTGAAGATGTGGTTCTGCTGATAACCGAAGGCACGGATACGACCGTCCGGATGGTACCGCGTTTGCCCAAGTACAGGGAGCTTCAGTGAATAGTGTGCCTCCAAATCTTCACCTGGAAGATAGCCTGTGGAAATTTGATCTTTTAAAGCATGACACTGAAAACAGACGTTCAGCGCTTCATCCTTCGAAAGAGTTGACAAGCTCGTCAAACCAATGTCATTACGGGATTTCCAATCCGATTTTCGTGTGATATCCACATGGCGCCGGCCAGGGCCGTGGCACGATTCACAGTTGATGTCAAGCCCCATAAAACGGGTCTCATATTTCTTCTTACTGTAATCGAATATCAGCTCGATCTGGCTTCCGTGGCACTGCTGGCAACTTTGGGACTGCGCCTTCGTACCCAGGGGGCGATTCGGTGGCCACTCACTGAGACTCAGCATGGAAAGATCTTTTGATATGGGGACCCACCCTTGCCCAGTGGACGTTTCACTGAACCAGACGCTGTCGCCACGGTGGAAATCGAAGGGAACCAGTCGCATGGTTCCATCAGAAAACCGCGAAAAGTAGGTCTGAGTACCGCCTCCTACCATATGTCCCTTCCCTACCACACCGTCCACCTTAATATCCTTCTTTTCTCCCAGCCACTCCACAATGAACCTGTAATCTCCTTGTTCGTCACGGAGTGGTGTTACTGTAGCATCAGCATAGTGCCGCGGTTGTCCGTCAAATCGTCCGATGACCAATTCCTCCGAAGGCGTACCTCCTGCCTGCCCATGGGTCGATTGGCGCCATTCATCATAAATAGCCTCATGGCATTCGCTGCACACTTTCGAGCCTACAAAATCCTCGAACTCAACCTGGGTACTCTCTGTTGCCTTAACGGGGGGGAAAGGGCGGTATGCTTGTGACAAGGCAAGATCAAAAAGAAGGAAAATAATGAATGTAGACCGGAAGAGCTGACTCACTGTGACTCCGACCAATCCGGTCCCTGACATTGACAAAACTTTCTTATCTTCTCCACCAGACTTTGCATATCATGAGGCGAAAGGGTCTCTCCCCATGGCGGCATGAAGTGATGTCTGTTCAAAACAGCCCCGCCAGCGTGGATGCCGTCATACAACGTGTCATTCGGCCGCTCACTCATAAGAACTGGGTCGGAATGGGAAATGGGTGTCTTGGGAAGATAACGCGCATTGAAGCCGTCACCGCTCCCGGTGAGGCCGTGACAGACGGAGCAGAATTCCCGGTATACACTTCCCTTGGGATTATAGGGTTCGTGATCAATAAGAGAGAGATAAGAAAGGTTTTCGGATTGAGATACTGCACCTTTGAGATAGTTCCCCATGAGTCTCGCTGTCTCCGATGGCAGCGGTACTTTCGGCATAATCGATTCAGGAACCAGCATCCTGGGATTGAGGATCATCATATCAACAAATGGTGCCTTTAAGCGACTAGCAGCGTTGGTGAGATCGGGACCAATCTTGCCGCCCAAGTTGCCCAACCGATGACAACCGAGGCATGACAGCTTTTCCTGCAAGAGTGACTCCGCTTTTTGTTGAGAAAATGCTGAAAGATTATCTGGAGTACCTGATGAACCTCTACTTCCCTTTTTCACAAAATGTTCTGTTAATACTTCTACTTCATCATCGGTAAGCCTGTAATCGGGCATGCGACTGCCGGATCCCGGGAAATAACCGAACGGCCGCACAGCATGAGACTCTGACAGATATCCGATCAACCAACCCCGCCGAACCCGCTGTGATTCAATCGACAGATCGGGACCGTTACGTTCAAACCACGGCTCCAAGCCATCAAGTGTATGGCATGCCTGGCAGTTCTGGGACTGAACAATAGTGCGACCGGTTTCAGCAGTTACTTCTGGATATTGACGGCGGATGGCGGAAAATTGCTTTTCTCCATCTTTAGCTTCATCTGAAGTAAGTGCCATAAAATAATCGACAACAGCATCAATCCGTACAGATGCATCGGGAGTGACAGGTTTGTAGTCTCCGGTGGTTGCATTGACCTGATAGAAGTAACTGGGCATGGCCGTATCGTCGCCATCAAAAAGCCGGGGTGCTATCAAGTACTGTTTGAGCCAGTCCCTGTTTAGTCTCATGCCGGCATCGGTGAGATCGGTGGAACTGTTTTGCCCTTTTCCATTGAGACCATGGCAGCGTGTGCACTCAAGCTCCCCCTCAATCAACCGCTCGGCCTCCAGCTTAACATTGGAAACTGAACCTTTCGGTAAAACAGCCAGGTTTACACTTTTCTTCTGCTCCATGAGATAAAGTGTTACAGCTAAAGCTTCCCTTTCATCAAAGTGAAATCCCGGCATGCGCGCCGCACCGACATTGTACCGGATACGTTTTGGACTCTGAAGAAATGTGTAGATATATGCCGGTCGGTACCTCAGTCCCGCATGGCTCAGGTCCGGGGCCATTTTTCTTATATCTGGATTTTGCCTTACACCAAGATGGCAATTCCCACAGGCCAAGGATGTCAAGAGGCTGTCGGCAATGCTCGTCTGCGCTGAGATAGCGGTCATAAAGCAAAGTAACTGGGAAAAGAATATGTTCTTTATCCAACTCATTCGATTCCTGTCACGGTTTAAAAACATAATAATTAGAGCGGACTATGGCCGAGAGCAAGACTCAGGCCTGTGGGAAATATTGAATTGTATGGATGACGACTTGGTGTATTTTGATACATATGTAATTCATCCAACCACTTCTTTGTAGATCCTATAGTTATTTTGTCCCATCACTTTTTCAAGTTTGCGTTCGGAAAGACCTCTTTTTTTAAGACCATCCCAAATCACTTCCATGCGCCGGGGACCGTTAAGTTCATCCATGAAAAGTGGCCAGTGGCTTGCATCGAAATTGTCGCCTTCTTCCCGTTTTAGTTCTGCAATATATTCATCAGACATTTCAATTACACGGTGATCACGATCACTGCCAATGCTTACGTGGTCAATACCGGCGACTTTAATAGCATGTTCAATATGGTTTAGATAATGTTCAAAAGCTCCTTCCCTAATATTCGTCACAAACGGTCTGATCTGACATATGCCAATTACACCACCCTTCTTTGCAACAAGCCTCATGTTTTCATCCGTGGTGTTTCTGGCATTTTTATACACCGCCTCACAGGCTGTATGAGAGACGATGACCGGTACTTTAGAAGCGTCAATCGCGTCGGCCATAGTTTGCATGTTGGCGTGAGAGAGGTCAATCAACATACCAGCTTCATTCATTTTTTCAACAAGCTCAAGTCCGAAATTGGTCAAGCCGGCGCCCGTCCTTTCTTTACATCCAGCACCAGCCCAATTTTGATAATTGTAGGTTATTTGGGTTGAACGAACACCTAGTCCATAAAACATGTCGACCAAGTCCAAGTCACGGCCAAACTGTGTAGAATTTTGGAACAAATAGAATATGGCAAGTTTGCCTTTTTTACGGGACTTATCTATATCTGATACCTGGATCGCTTTCATGTACAAATCGGGGTGTTTTTCAATAAGACGATCATAGTGTAAGATTCCATCTTTCGCTGCTTCAAAAGCTTCATGTTCAAAAGTTTTAGGATCACAGAGTGTGACAGTTATGGCATTTAGACCGCTATCCAAGATTTCCTTGACCAATTTTCTCGGATAGACATCACGGATTTCTCCCATGGCATCAAAAACCAAAGATTTCTGAGTAGGGGTGGATTGATATTTTGAAGACGCCAAAAGGCCAGTTCCCAAAGCCGAGTAGCCTATAGCAGCGGATGCTATCTTGATAAAATCCCTGCGGTACATTTTCATATTTAACCTCCCTAGAAGCTTGTTGGAATATGCTCTAGTTCAATTTACTGTTTGATAAAATTACAGACACTGAGTTCAATCTGTTATTTTTTACTGTCACAATCCACAAATGATAATATTATAACGGAACTTCATTATATATAGATTCTTCGGTGAACCACCATTAATTGAACACCTTTGCCGTTGTTACCACGGCAATTAAATTCTGTCCCTTCTTATGAAACTCCACTGGCAAATTTTTATCGCTATGGCGCTGGGAGCCGTTTTTGCTCTTGTCTTGGGCGAAAAAGCGCTCATTGCCGCACCGTTGGGAACGATCTTTATGCGGCTTCTCAAAATGATCATCGTGCCGCTCATTCTAACCTCAATCACCTCTGGCGTGGCGGGACTAGGCGATCCCAAAACATTAGGGAGGGTAGGAATAAAAACGTTCGGTTATTATTTATTGAGTTCCATGCTTGCCATTCTTATCGGTCTCGTCCTCACCAACATCATTCAGCCCGGTGTCGGTGCCAAAGTCCCCGATACGGTGGAAGAGTTCGACCCATCCCAACTCCAACAACCAGATGCCCTGGGAAACATTTTTGTAAGAATGATCCCCACAAACCCTGTGAAAGCCGCGGCTGAGGGAGACATTCTAGGTGTGATCTTCTTTTCCATAATATTCGGTTTTGCTATTACTCAACTCAAGGGAAAGCCTCATGATTTCCTGGTGAATCTTTTCGATAACAGTTTCCAAGCCATGATGAAGTTGACCCACGCCATCATCAGGTTGGCACCCATCGGCGTCTTTGGCTTGATTTCAAATGCCGTTGCCACAGCTGGTTTTGAACTTTTCAAGGCTGTAGGAATGTACATGATCACCATCGCTTCAGGCCTGACGATTCACTTCGCAATCGTCCTTCCTTTATTGCTTTTTCTCTTCACAGGTGAAAGTCCTATGAAACACGGTCGTGCAATGATGTCTGCCATGGCTACAGCATTTTCCACCAGTTCATCAGGAGCAACACTTCCTGTAACAATGGACTGCATAGAGAATAATGTTGGTGTCTCAAATAAGGTCACCAGTTTTGTCCTCCCATTGGGAGCCACCATAAATATGGATGGAACCGCCCTCTACGAATGTGCCGGCGTTCTCTTCATCACGCAGGCAATTCCGGGCATTGATCTTTCCTTTTCTGCTCAATTGGTAGTAGTTATTACCGCCTTTTTGGCTTCCGTGGGCGCCGCGGCCGTTCCCTCAGCCGGATTGGTTATGATCTTCATCGTTCTCAATGCGGTGGGGCTCGGAGACCATCCAACTGCCGCACTCCTTGTGGGAACCATGCTCGCTGTTGACAGACCACTGGATATGTTTCGCACCGTAGTAAATGTAACAAGTGATAGTATCGGTACTGTTGTAGTTGCCAAATCTGAAGGGGAAACAGACCTTTACAAGGCTATATAAAATCATCTCGCCCCTTCCAAGTCCTCGTACCTAGCAGCCCTAATAAAAACTGTTTGATTTTCTAATCAGTCTTCTCCACTTTCCAGCTCCATTTATTTCGTGGGGTTAAATAAGAATAAGGAGTTTAGTATGAATCTGTCCATTCGTTCTATTGTTACAATTACTGTCACTTTTTTGATGTGCTCCGGAGCCTCTGTGCTGACAGGAGAAAATTATGATGAATCCCTCTATAAAGCACTGAAATACAGGAATATCGGTCCTTTCCGGGGAGGTCGATCGGCGGCTGTTGCTGGAATTCCTGGAAATGATAGGGTCGCCTATTTCGGCGGAACTGGCGGTGGCGTTTGGGAAACTAAAAGTGGTGGCTCTAACTGGAAAAATATTTCTGACGATTTTTTCGGCGGTTCCATTGGGGCTGTGGCTGTCAGTGAGTGGGACCCCAATGTTATTTATGTCGGCGGCGGGGAGGTGACCGTTCGAGGGAATGTTTCACACGGCGATGGTGTCTGGAAATCTACTGATGCAGGGAAAACCTGGAAACATATGGGTCTAAAAGACAGCCAGAGAATTCCCCGAATCAGGATTCACCCTCGTGACCCAGACTTGGTTTATGTCTCGGCCCTGGGACATCTTTTCGGACCCAACAAAGAAAGAGGCGTTTTCAGAAGTAAAAACGGTGGAAAAACCTGGGAAAAAGTTTTGTACGTCAGCGATGAGGTTGGAGCTTGTGATCTTGTTCTTGATCCCAACAATCCGAGAATCATCTATGCCTCCATGTGGCGGATAAAGCGGACTCCGTACAGCTTGTTAAGTGGTGGTGAAGGATCAGGGCTTTGGAAATCTACTGATGGAGGAGACACCTGGGCCGAGATCACCAGAAATGAAGGTCTGCCAGAAGGTAATGTGGGAATTATCGGTGTGGCAATTTCTCCTTTAAACTCGGAACGAATCTGGGCCCTCATTGAAAACAGAGAGGGGGGACTTTTTCGTTCTGATGATGGCGGTGAAACTTGGACAAAAACAACTTCTGACAATAACCTAAGGCAGCGAGCCTGGTACTACACTCGAATTTATGCCGATACTCAAAGCGAGGATGTTCTTTATGTGCTGAATGTTCAGTTCTGGCGTTCTAAAGATGGAGGTAAAACATTCAATTCAATTCGTACCCCCCACGGTGACCACCATGATCTTTGGGTTGATCCCCTGGATGCCCAGCATCTTATTATTGCCGATGACGGCGGCGGTCAAATCTCCTTTGATGCAGGTGCCACCTGGAGCACATACCACAACCAGCCCACGGCCCAGTTTTACCGTGCCGATGTGGATAATCAGTTCCCCTACAGGGTTTATGCCGGTCAGCAGGACAACAGTACCGTTGCTATCGCCTCCAGAACCATGGGGGGTGGAATTACAGAACGAGACTATTACTCCGTTGGTGGTGGTGAAAGCGCTCATGTCGCTCCTCACCCGGAAAACGCCAATATTGTTTATGCCGGTTCATACAGTGGTTATCTGACCCGATACAATCACACCACTGGAGAGCGGCGCAATATTACTGTCTTCCCCGATAATCCTATGGGCCACGGTGTAAAGGATATGAAGTACCGTTTCCAGTGGAATTTCCCCATTGAATTTGATCCTCACGATCCAAACACGCTTTATGTTGGATCGCAACACCTCCACAAAACCACAAACGAGGGGCAATCTTGGGAGGTGATAAGTCCCGACTTAACCACCAATACAGTCTCAATGCAGGATCAATCAGGTGGTCCCATTACCAAGGATGATACAGGTGTGGAATATTACTGCACCATTTTTGTTATCACCCCTTCTCCCCATGAAAAAGGGGTGATCTGGATTGGTACGGATGATGGCAAAGTACACATTACTCGGGACGGAGGGAAAACATGGAAAGATGTTACACCAGGCAATATGCCGGAATGGAGTATGGTAAACAGTATTGACCAGTCACCTCATGATCCTTCTACTGCTTATATGGCTGCAACCCGGTATAAGCTGGATGACTTCAAACCATACCTATACAAAACAACCAATTACGGGAAATCGTGGAAGCTCATCACCACTGGCATTGCAAAAGACGCTTATACTCGCGTTGTACGGGAAGATCCGACCAGGAAAGGGCTTCTCTATGCAGGAACTGAAACAGGTTTGTATATTTCCTTTGATGATGGGAAAAACTGGAAGCCGTTTCAACTGAACCTCCCGGTCGTTCCCGTTACAGACTTGCTGGTGAAGGAAAATGATCTGGTGGTGGCAACGCAGGGTCGAGCTTTCTGGATTTTGGACGACCTCACTCCCTTATATCAGCTTTCCGGGAAAATTTCAGGCGCCAAGGCACACCTTTTTGATCCCAGGGATACCTACCGCCTGCCTGGCGGCGGCGGGTGGGGTGGGCCAAGTCCTAACTCCGGTGCTAATCCTCCCAATGGTGTTATGACTTTTTTCACCCTGTCCAAAGAACTGGATGAAGATGGTGAGTTCACGCTCGAATATCTGGAATCAGATGGTGATGTAATCAAAACTTTCACTAACAAGAAAGATAAAAAGAGTTCTGAACCTACCGCCGAAACTAAAAAAGGGATGAACCGTTTCGTTTGGAATATGCGCTATCCTGACGCAAAAAAGGTCCCTGGTGCTGTTATGTGGGGTGGAACCCACATCGGCCCTAAAGCTGTTCCGGGAGAATACCAAGTAAGGATGACTGTAAACGGAAAATCTCAGATCCAGTCTTTCAAGATCCTGAAAGATCCGAGGATTTCCACAACACAGGCTGATTTCCAGGCTCAGTTTGATCTCTTAATGGAAATCCGGGACAGGACATCTGAGATCAATCAAAAAGTCATCACTATTCGGAGTATTAAATCTCAAGTGAAGACTCTGGCTGATCTAATGGAAAAATCTGGTTTTGAGAATGAAAATATTGCTACGGCTGGAAAAGAACTCTCAAAACAATTGTCAACAATCGAGGAAGAACTGATCCAGGTAAAATCTAAATCGAGACAGGATCCTTTGAACTATCCTATTAAACTAGATAACAAGATTGCTGCCTTGGTTGGCGTTGTTTCAAGTGTTGACGCCAAACCAACCTCACAGTCTCATCAGGTTTTGGATGACCTTGTAGCCCAGGCCGAAAGTCATTACACACAACTGGATCAAGTGCTTAATAATGACCTGTTGCAATTCAATGAAATGATAAGTAAAGCGGAAATCCCGGCGGTGATGATCGGTTCCGAGGACCCCGAATTAATCTGGCCTAAAGAGAGATAGATAACCCGGCATTACTATCCATTAGTTGAAAGATCCCGCAATTTCCAGTTTGCGGGATCTTTTAGTAAGTAGGAAGAGTGGGCTCTATCTCAAGGGCCCACGCGTGAATTCCGCCCACCATACTTTTTACATTCAAGAATCCTTGGTTGAGCAAATAGACAGCAACAGCGGCCGAACGTACTCCCTTATGGCAGTAGACAACCATGGGTTTTTCCTTATCAAAATCTGAAAGTTTGGAGGGCACTTCCTCCATTGTTACATAGTATGATCCATCAATGGTAACCAAATCACTTTCCCATTTCTCACGAATGTCCAACAAAGTAAACGGATCTCCCCTTTCCCGCATAGCATGAACTTTTGTTACAGTGATTTCAGGAACATTCACGGCACTGAGTCTCCATAGCAAAAATATGGTAAATTGATCTCAATGAGAAACCTGAAATATCTTGGTCCAGCGGCCATTGCGTGCGCGGCGGTACTATGGAGTTTTGACGGTCTGTTACGTCAGTATCTATCGGAAATCCCCTCTCTTATGGTGGTCCTGCTTGAACATTTTTTCGGCGCTGTGTTACTTACTCCCCTTCTCCTTAAAAGCTGGAAAGAAGTAAAAACACTCCCCAATCGTGCTTGGGTTTCCGTTCTCTGGGTTTCACTCTTTGGAGGCCTTCTTGGCACTTTTTTCTATACCAAAGCACTGAGTTACGTGAATTACATCGATCTTTCCGTGGTCGTATTACTGCAAAAATTTCAGCCCTTCTTTGCTATCGGACTCGCTGCCGTTTTGCTCAGAGAACCGTTGACAAAAAACTATCTTATCTGTGCCGTGGCTGCTATCGTAGGAGGTTATCTTGTAACTTTTCAGAACGGCTTGCCTGTACTGGCGATGGATGACAAAACAGTTATCGCAGGGCTCATGGCACTCTGTGCTGCTTTTGCCTGGGGAAGTTCCACAGTGCTGGGAAAGCACGCTTTGAAGCATCTTTCCTTTTTTTCACTGACCGGACTCAGGCTCTGGATAACCACCTTTATAACGGTTGTTGTTATACTTTTTATGGGCAATTCTCCCATCAACGTCAGTTTGAGCAAAATTGAATGGCTTACTATTGTGACCATCGTGCTGTCCACAGGAACAGTTGCCCTGTTTATTTATTATTACGGATTAAAGCACGTTCTCGCAACACATGCCACCATTTATGAACTGTTCTGGCCACTGTCAGCAATGCTAATTGATCTGTTCATCCGGGAAAGGACACTCATGCCGGGGCAGTTTATGGGAGCACTGTTACTTATAGGTGCTTCAATCTTTCTCTCCCGCCAACAGAAAAACAGTACTTCATGACCGATCAGGGTTTTGGCCTCAAAGAGCATAAACATAATCTCATTATTAACACTATACATGAAGGATTCTGGGGATTTGGGATCGCTTTTCATTCTACTTATGCCGTGGTTCCACTTTTTCTCAAACTGCTAGACGCACCTCCTATTATAATAGGCTCAGCTGCTGGTGTATTTACCGCCTGCGCTGCAATACCTCAGCTCACCATGGCCTTTATTGGTCAACGGATTCAAAACATAAAAAAAGGGATTGTTTTGGCTCACTCCGTCATGATTCCACCAATATTATTGGCAGGCTTTATTTTCGGTATTCTTGCCCCTACTGGCCCCAACGTCTGGGCTATTTACTTTGGATGTTTCGTGTTATTCTCGCTTGGGGTTGGAGTAGTGTTCCCTATCTGGGCCGATTTCCTTGAGTTTGTTCATCTGTCAGAACGGAGGGGTGAATTCTTCGGCATCTCTTTTGCTATAACTAATGGTGCAGGATTCCTTGGCGGGTTCGCTGTAAAAAAACTGTTAGAATCGGTACCCTTCCCCTCCAATTTTGGATACGGTTTCCTGATATATTCTGTCTGTATCATGGCAGCAGTGGTTCTCTTTGTGGGCTACCGGCTCAAACCAAAAAAAAACAAGAAACCCAACCGGGATTTCAGACTGTTCCGTAATCAATTGCAATTTGTGCTCAAAACAGACGGCAACTACAGACGCTATCTCTTCAGCCGCATCTTACTGGCAGCAAACTATCCGGCCATATCACTCTACGCTGTGTATGCCCATGAGAAGCTTCAATTTGATGTGAGTGAAGCTGGAATTTTTACAGCCATAACTGTTTTGCTTTCAGGGCTGTCCAGTTTCATCATGGGAAAGATCGGTGACAAATGGGGACATA